>Ga0209208_10006345_pt1 | contig 16306 bp, 9 predicted proteins | sample S1TSphfallax_3_FD_187694 | JGI IMG/M metagenome (GOLD analysis project Ga0209208, IMG submission 187694) | Host-associated microbial communities from peat moss isolated from Minnesota, USA - S1T2_Fd - Sphagnum fallax MG (SPAdes) (version 2) | ecosystem: Host-associated > Plants > Peat moss >...
CCAGTTTTTTTTCCCTTTGTATTTATATAATCTCTCCTTTTGTTCTCATCCCCAGTTTTGTTGAAATTGGGATATTGGTCCTCAATTTCATGGACTTTACATATATAGCTTTACTAGGTAGCATACCAAAGGCGCATTCACACTTGGTGTGAAGGATTCTAGTATTAAGTCCCGTAACACCAAGCTCGTCATTTAGGACCTAAACCTATTTATCACGAAGATTTTATGTTAATTTTAACATTCACTTAATATTATTAAACAATCACCCACTTACCATTGGCTGCCACCTAAGATGCCACCTAGATTTTCACTTTAACACCGACGTAACATTAGGTGTGAATGCAACCTTAAGTTTGTCCCATCTCTTCTAATCAATGAATGACCTTTTGAGCTGATGAAAGGAACCATGTTAAAACATTGCCCATATTTTTTTAAAGGGGAAAAATGGTTCATGGGAAAATTGAACTGTTAATTCTGTTTTTTCACAACTCTCAAGCTTCAACAATACACAAAGTCCCAACAGAAGAAACACAGTAGTTCAGTTTACACTTCACTGCAAAAATACCATGCCCAGAGAGAGAGGCTTCAGAGGGTTAAGGACAGAAGAGGTAGGGGGAGGGGATGTCAGACTCCTCCAGACTGAACCACCACCCACCGGCAGAAAGACACTAAATACCCTCTAATGAGCATCTCCTTATCAAGTGGTCACCAAGTGCCTTCCCTACTTACCTACCTACCTACCAACCTACCTACCTAGCTAGTAAACCACTTACCTTCCGTAACTAGTTCATCTGTAATACCTTGCTCATCCATCGTGTTCCCAAAAAAATGAACTCATTGGTTTACAAAAATGTTCCATCAAGTTAGTTCCGCAAAAATGAAACTCACACTTCACAGTTCAATAGTAACAACACATGATGATGAATATTGCTCAAAAGCTCAAACTAGTTTTGGGTGGTTCTTGGATGATGGCCAGAGTGAACCAGCAGCACCCACCACTGGCATAGCACGACCAATTTGGATGGATGATGACTTGGATTGAGATATTTTTTCCATTGGGTTTCAGCCCCAGCTAACCACCTCCCCTGAGGGTTAGCTTGGTAGTCTCTCTCTCTCTCTCTCTCCCTTGCACAAGGCAGAAGCAACAAAAAAGGGTAAGCAAACAAATTTTTTAGAGAAATGTAGAAGAAACTTGATTGATCACTTCTGCAGTAGCAGACTTGTGCAGTAGAAGTGAATCTGAAGCTTCCATGATTAACTACATACAACTAGCCTAGTGCCAAAGGAAAAGTTGAGTACCGTATTACTTGGGGGGCTGGTTCCGTAGCAAGATGCCTAATAATAATAATAATAATTTTTTGGTCATTTACTTTCGGCAGTAATTTTTATTTTTATTTTTGTAAATTAGGCATTATACTAAATAATGAAGCTAGTGTGCCTGAGAGTTTCTTTCAGATTTTTGGCAATGGCAAGTAGATATTTTTTAACAGAAATTTTTGGTAATTTCAAAAAATAATTAATTAGTGCTTAACCAGTCTAGGTACTAGGGTAGTAGTAGTAGTAGTGAATCTGAAGCTTCTCCTCTCTGGCCCACCCTTTCCCCTGTCACTCACACACTCACTCACATACTCAGTCAGTACTCAGGAGGAAATAATAAAATAGCTTTTTCCCCAATTTAATACAACCCATGTGATCACAAATAATAGGCAGAAATGAAAAAATTTAATTTCACAAAATGAAAATAAAATAAAAATAAAAATAAAAATAAAAATCCAAGCTTCTGAATTCCAATATTCCTCCATGAGTTTCTGTCCTTTAGGCAGGCATCATCCAGATCAACACTGGTAAGTAAGTAGAGGAAGAAGAAGAAGAAGCAGAAGAAGAAGGAAAAAAAAATTGCATTCCATGTTCCATATTCCATTGCATTGCAGTTGAGGATTGATGATGAGGAGCTTTTCAGCTTGGCTTGAGATTGTAGTTTTGTTTTGTTGGGGGTTTTAATGTTGGGTTTTGTTTGAACTGGACCTAATTTGTTGGGTTTTTTTTCTTTGGTTGTTGTTGTTGTTGTTGTTGTTGAGAGTGCTCTTGTCAAGAGCTGTTGATGAGTCTAGCAAAGTTGTGATTAATTTTAATTACTAAGTTTTGCTGTAGAGCAACTCAATGCCAAGTTTGCACTTTTGTTGAGTACAAATGCAGTTTGTCAGGAGTTTTGCAGCTTGTGACTTTACTGTAGAGCAACTCAGAGTCAAGTTTGCAGCTTGTGAGTTTCTTGCAGCTGCAGAACAATTTCAATGCCAAGTTTGAAGCTTGTGAGGTGGAGGAGTTTGCTGTTTGTGGAGAACTTTGCAGCTCATGTAGAGCAGCAATTCAATGTCAAGTCTGCAGCTTGTGAGGAGGAGGAGGAGTTTGCAGCTTGCACTGAGTTTGCTGCTCTAGAGCTGCTGCAACTCAAGGTGAGCTCAAGTTTGGAGTAGCTTGTGATTTTGCAGTAATTATTGAGCTTGCTTGCTGTAAAAAGAAAGAGCAAGAAGCTTGTGAGTTTGCAGTAATTGTTGAGCTTGCTTGCTGTTAAAAACAAAATTTCTGATGATCTTCTAGTCTCTTATATTATTATTCCTCCAAAGATTTCAGTCTTGAGAGTTGGGGTCAGTGTTCTATCCCTGTCTTGTAGTACTTGGGATAACTACCAGATTCAATGCATTCTTGAACTTGTTTTCAGCATTTCTATTTACTGTTTGTTTTTGTTGAGAGATCAATTGCATTCTGTGAGAAGAACATGAAGTTGGAAATGGATTTCCTGATCATCAGCAAATCTAGAGCAGCTTCACAATTTTAGTACAACTTGATTTCATCAGCTAGCAGCAGCAGCAGCTCTGAGAGCTTGGAAGAAGATTTCCAGAACCACTGCAAGAAGCTGTGAAGCTGCCGGAGTTGGAAGAATGGGGCTTGGTTCACGATCAGCTGGGTCATGGAGATTGCAGATTCATGGCTTCCTGCAGCAGCTCATGATCATGCTCTTGATCCTCGCTGACACGCGGATTGACACTGGGTTTCTTCAAGCTCAGGAGGTGGTGAATCTTTCTCCGCCTTTGCATCCATCCGATCTCGCAGTTCTGAGAGCAGTGAAGAACGCCATGGCTGATCTATCGGGAGGGAGCTTCTTCACAAGCTGGGAATTCGCCCCAGGGATAGACCCATGCCAAATCTTCACGGGAGTGAGCTGCATCAGTGTGAAAGGATACAGCAGAGTGAATCTCCTCTCTCTGGGACCTGAAGAAGCCGGGGAACCAGGACTGTGGGGACCACTACCTCCGGAGCTCGCAGACCTACCTTTTTTACAGCAGCTATCCATCTCACCAGGTGCAGTCAGTGGATCCATTCCTCCTGGCCTTGGAAGCCTGACATACCTAGAGGAATTCTCTTGTGCACAGAACTTGCTCACGGGTTCCATCCCGCCCACCATTGGAGCTTTGAGTAAGCTTCAGGTACTGCAACTGAGCATGAACAGATTGGAAGGAGCCATACCAGCTGAGATTTCTTCCTTGCAAGCTCTGGAGTTTCTTGTCCTGTCAGATAACCTTCTTTCTGGCAACATTCCCATGCTCTCCAACAACACCCATCTCACTCACTTGGATCTCAGACACAATGAGCTTGTAGGGGAGCTTGTGAGCTTCATGTTGCCGGATTCTCTGGAGTTTCTATCACTGTCCAAGAACCAGTTGAGTGGAGGGATTGGGGCTGTGGGTAGCTTGAGTAAGCTCAACTACTTGGACTTGAGCTTCAACCAATTCAGTGGTGCCATTCCAAGCTCTTTGTTTGGGATTGCAGGGCTTTCTTACTTGTTGCTCAACAGGAACCAGCTCTCAGGTCCCCTCCCCATGACATTGCCCCTCAACTCTGATGAACAGCTTGTCACCATCCAAGAGGTGGACCTCAGCTTCAACCTGCTTCAAGGAAACATTCCGGCTTTCCTTGCTGGTGTCCAAAGCTTATTTTTGAACAACAACCTCTTCATTGGCACTGTTCCTCAGGTCTCTCTTCTTCCTTCTTTGCTTGTTCCTCAGTTCTTTGCTTGCTTGCTTGTTCCTCAGCTCTTTGCTTGCCTGCCCTTTGACAGTCCAGATCAAATCCAGTCGACCTTGGATGGTTCAGATCAAACTGGGTTGCCTTTGGTCCCTCAACTCTTTGCTTGCTTGTTTGCTTGTTCCTTAGCTCTTTGCTTGCTTGTCCATGGACAGTCCAGATCAAATCTAGTTGACCATGGATGGTCTAGATCAAAAACGGGCTCCTCAGCTCTTTGCTTGCTTGCTTGCTACCTCCTCAACTTTTTGCTTGCTCACTTGTTTTTTCCTTAGGGCTTTGTTTGCTTCTTCTCTTTGCATTGAAGTCTGGGGTGGCACATTCTGTCATTTTCTTGATTGCATTATGTAACATAATCTTCTTCTGATGATCATATACTTGGAATAGTGACCAAAATTGTGTCTGTTGAAACATGATTTTAGAAAACAAATCAAAATATTGTTGAATCTGTCACTCCACAACTTAATGTCATGCAGGAATGATCTTGTCCTTGCCCATTACGTTGGGTTTGAATGTAATGGGCAGGGGCTTGAGCATTCCATAGTACATTGCAGTAGCTGCTACGTCCCTCTTCCTCAAATTTCTTCATTCCATAAAGTCTTTGATTTTTTGTTGCCATACAACTACTTCACTTGATCATTGAAGCATGGAAGTCAAACTCCAGATCTTAAGCTAAGTATCATCAGATGCAAAATCATTGCAAACGATTTTTTGCAAAATTTGTTGGCAAAACATTGCAAACTCTTGCCATGTTTCTTGCAATTTATTTTGCAAAATTGTGCACCTTCTTGCAAAGTTTCCTGCAAAATTATTGCCAAATAATGCAAACTCTTGCAAAAAATTTCTTGCAAGACTTTGAACATTGGTCTCAAAGAGTGGGGGGACATTTGTTTGATGGATTTTTTTCTTTTTTGGGGTGCAGGAATTTGTGGCAAGCTTGGAAGCATCAACACTGCAGTTGCTCTACCTTCAACACAACTACCTCTCGAGTTTTGGGAGTTTAGCAACTGCTAGCATCCCACCCACTGTGGCTGTGTGTGTACAATACAATTGTCAGCTTCCGCCTCCTCAATCTCTGTGTCCTGAAAATGCAGGACTGATTGCACGGCCCATCAATGAATGCACCAAATTTGCAGGTACCCAAAACTTGCAACCACCCTTTTTTCTTTGAGTAACTTAGACCTGTCCAAATTGATGGTTTTTTAGACATGTCCGATGGATGGATTTGTCCAAATTGATGGTTTATAGACATGTCCAATTGATGGGTTTTGTGTGCTATAGTAGCGAGCGTTTCATTTCAGGTCAAGAAGAAAAATTTCCAGATGGAAACAAACATATTATATGGTAATCAAAAGTTTGCATATTATCTGTGTGTTATGACGAAGTGGGTTTCCGATTTCTTTAATCAAATTTACAACAAACCTCAAATCTGATAGTGAGCATTTCTCTGAGACTAAAATGTGTGTAGGGACTAACAAAGTTTTTGGTAGTTGGATGGCAGCTAACAAATAATTTTTTGAACTTAGGCGTGCAACTAACAATTTTTTGACCTTGGATTGCAGCTGGTACACGGAATTAAGAAGATGGATAGATGTCTGCATGTTGAGAGGGAAATGCTTTTGTAGTTGAAAATGGTTTGATTAGATTTTACAACCTAGCTTATGATATAGTGAAACACAAGACTTTGTAGCTGTAAATAGGATGATTATGTTCAACAACATAGCTTACTTAGATAATCAGACACATGAGATTAGGTTATTATGGTATTGACTGGGTTTATGCCCATGATTTATAGGAAATGTTCCATGAACTTCTCAACAAAAAAGGACTCGCACTTAACAGAAATACCTGGTGAACATTCCTCAAAATTTGGGATCAAAGGAAAAACTACAGCATTCTATAGTCAGTCTCTCCCTGAACATACCGAGCCAATCTGAAAATACCTGAACAGGCCAAGCCAACCAGAAAATGGTTTGTTTGAGGAGTGATGACTCAAGAAATGACTTCAAAGTAGCATGATGAAGGCATAATGTTTGCTACTATCTTGCAGATAAGAGAGGTGCTGGAAACATGGTTGTTCAACGGTACAATCATTTCCAATCACAATGTGAACTCAACTAGTGCAAATATGACTAGAATGTGCTATTGTGTTTGTAAGGGCTTTACCATTTGTTGTTGCCTTGATGAACTCGCCAAAAAGGTCTCTGTCCCCTGAAACAAATGAAGTATTTCGCCATCATATTTGGGAATGCACAATCGCATGCAAATCACACCCTTCTTGCTCCATTTTGAAATAAATTCAAACCAATTTGCAGCTTGAACAGAATTGAAAAGTTTTTCATTAATCTAGTCTTCTTGATCTAACAGCATCATACATAATGCAAACGAATAAATGACATGAAATTGAACCTTACCTGTTGGATGATTGTAACAAACAAGCTTGCCTTGGAAGATCTAGATGAGGCAAACTTCTGCCAGAACTCCTCACTGACTTCATCACATCCTGACACTGGGCTGTAGATAAGCATACATTTTGTGTGCCCAGAATTTTCGGCAAATTATACCACAAACACATGCAGCCCAAGTTTCTATCTCATTTCTATTAAATCATGCTTGCAAATCGTTAAATGCAAAAATTGCTGCACATGACATATGCATAATTTACTAGTGTGCAAGCATAGCAAAAACCTAAAGGAACAATGCCTACTTGTTGGCACCGAAAAAGCACATGACTTGGAGAAGAATGGCAATGAAGAAGTGAAGCACATTGTCAACATTCATTATGCCTAAGTGAATGGTTTATTTGCAACCCCCACATGCAAAAGGTTATCAGCTCTGCTTTGCAAGTATTCTGTAACTCAAAAGGGATAGTGATGTTCAGCAGCATACATTTCCTTCAGACAAGCCCTACTCTACTAGAGCTTCTTCCACTGTCATCAGTTGATTCTTCACCACAAACAATATAACATGGCTCCTTATTGAAGCTGCCTGTGGAACAAAAGTTACCAGAATTTTGGTCCCATGGTCCCATGTAAAATATCACATCCACAACAATAAATAAACCCACATTGGCTTCCTATGAATAAAGACCACCAGCTACACAAGCACATAATAAGATGTCAAATCCTTGTCAGAATTTTTGTATCCTGATCAACCGGTGTGGATTCATCAGGTGGTTTGCGAAGTGGGAGATTATGCAAAGCCAAAGAGTTAGTGGAGCAAAAATGAGACTACCCAAACTTCTGGAACCTGCAAAACTAACTATTCAAATTCCTCCTGCAAGTAAACACAAAACAGATAAGTGTTTGATGTGCAAAACACACAAGGGTGAAACCAACAAATAAAAAACACAACAATAAACACTCCTTCCTAATCTTCCCCAAAACCGGTACAACCTAAACCATAAACCTGAGAGCACATCTACATGAGACAGTTGCCACCTTCCATTTCAAGTTTCATGACCTTTAGCTATGTCTGCGTATTATCAATTGGCACATAATTCTACATGAAAATGGAACACACAGCAAGTCCTGCACAGAGTGAGTTTTGTGAACTGGCTTGCTGCACAGGTTTCCATTTGGCAGAAGCCAACAAGATGTGCCATTGGATACACCAAATGGTTGCAGACAATACAGATAAGCCACACCCAAACAAAACAAGTCATATCAGATAGTTATTACATATGTCCTCTTGTCTTCCAACAATCAATCAACCATTCTCTAGCATTGTTTTCCATGAAAGCAAACACCAAAAATTTAACTATTTTCAGTGAGGATTACTTTTTCAATGATGCAAGACAAAATCAAAACATTTGAGTGAGAGAGGGCATAGACCATTGGGTCCAGCAATTTCCAGAGAAAAGCCACCCAATCTGTAATGACAGTGATAGTGGGTGGCGAATTGTAGATGCTCCATGCAGTTTCAAGCCACTATGGTACCCACAACAATCATATAGTGAACACCAAGCTCCATTCCTCAAACCAAGAGATACAGATTGTGCCAAGTTCTGTACTTTATTATCTTGCATTCAGAAACCAGGTGCTTACAGATTTACCAAGAAACATGGATGGCTAGAGGTTAGCAGAGAGGTAACTCTCATCAAACCTCCACACTGGCAATTAAGAAAGACAGAACAAGGTTAAAACTTTTCCTTGAAGACAAAGAAAAACTTCCAGATAAGGACTTTCAGAAGCAGGAAGAAGCAACAACATGGGAGGGAAGAATTAAAACAAAGAAACAATAAAACAAACAACATGAACAAAAATGACAGTCTCTCACTTGTTCAGGGACCATCTACAGTAACATGTATGATAGCAACTTAACTATCATAACATACTACTGACATCATCAGCTCCCTACAGTCAGTACACAGCCACAGCACCTTCTGATAGCTAACTCTACTAATTGGAGGAGATGATGATGGAGACCACCCAACCGACTTAATCATGTGAAGGACTCTACAAAACTTGAGCTAAATGTCTTACATCCGTCATAGGTTTTGAGAACTTCACAGATTGAAAACATGACCCAGAGAAGCAGATTGGGAAACCAGGAACTGGAAAACACAGCCAGACCTTCTATAGTCACAATCAAACCCAAAAAGCACAACAAGAACATCCATCGTTATGTGGGAGCAGAAGAAAAACCACTTCTTAGTGCAATGATCTGAAAGAAACAAAAATATTTAGAGTTTAGAACAAGTGTGTTGAAATATACTCTCATTCCAGATATATCAAAAAAAAGCTGCAATCAGCCTGATTTACAGCAAAGATAATTGAAGGCTTGCCTGCCACCTCGAGATAGGGTTCCAATGGCATAAAAATCCTAATCCACCAATGGTGTCTCGCCAACTTCTTATCATTTCTTTGATTTCTTCTGGGGTACATCAGTCATGGGAGCATCTGAGGCTGTGGCGGCCGGTGCAACTTCTCCGTCCAATCCCTGTGCCAACCTCTCTTCTCTTCTTGCAATCTTGCGCTCTCTAGTGGCCTTGTTCTTTGCCCGCCTTGCCTCAAATTGGTCAGAGAGAGTCTTTTCACGTGCCTTCTCAGCCTTGGATTTATGGATGCTCTCCATTAGCACACGCTTGTTTTTGAACACGTTACCCTTCACCTTCATGTACATGTCGTGGTACATGTGTTTGTCAATCTTCTTCGCATCCCGGTACTTCCGCAGAAGCCGCCTCAGTACTCGCAAGCGCCGCAGCCATAGCACCTTTTACAGAGTGCATCAAACCAGAGAATCAGAAGCCAAAACCCCTAGTTTCGCAAGCAGAATCTAGTGTTTGGCGAGGACAAAACCCTCAGTCTCAGGAGACCTCGCTCCAGAGCAACGAAAATCAGCCTTAAGGTAAAACGTAAACAACCTCTACCTGCTCTTACAACCACAAAGTCGCGACAAACGTCCAGATGCGAGAGAGGAGACCAGAGAGAGAGAGATACTGACCTTAGTAGGGAGCCTGGCCTCTCTGGTACCACGTCGCTTGCCGTAGCCGGAATGACGACCCTTCCTCTTGGCCTCCAATGCACGGCGAGCACGAGCACGCGAGTGTATCTTCTGCGGCTTCCTGATAACAAACCCATCCTTGACCAGCTTCCGGATGTTCTGCCGGCTGTTTGCCATGGAGATTTCATTGACCTCATTAGGGTCCAGCCACACCTTCCGTTCCCCACACTTGAGGACACTGGCTGCCAACCTCTTCTGCAGCTTGAGGGACACCATGGCGTCCTTCCGTCAGTCGCCCGTCCGCCGTCGGTCTTCCTCCTCCCCTCCCGCCCTCTCGTAAGGAGCGTGAGATCTGCGGCGTCGTCAAAAGCAAAGAGAAAGAAGAGGAGACGCGCAGACGATTACACTAACCACTACCCCAACGGAGCTCCACCAAACCCTAAAATCTGGATTGCGGCGCCTGTGATCCTGACCGTCGCTTCTGTCCTGTTTTGTAATGCGCGTAATGGCTAGATAGATGTGGGCGTAATGGCTAGGTAGACGTGACCACAAGGCAAAGAAGACAAGAAATTGTGTAACTATTCTTTCTAGGCCATTACGGTCAGAAAGGACCAAGACTTCGGCTTATTACAGACTAGAACAGGGGCCACGACTTCCCCAGGCAAGCCCAAAAAGGGTGAACCGTGAGTGTCTTGTAAGGGGGCAACTTGGCGGAATTTCGGGAGAGATTCGGGTTTTTCAATGCATAATCGACAGCAATTGGCGATGTCACGGCTGAATGAGACTCTAGGTGATCTTGGTCCCCATAACTGACATTTTATGTCTAAGGTCAAGGCCCATTCCAGAAAGTTAACAGCTTTTGAGAGGCCAGTTCTGCTGTTGGTGAATCAAATACTGAGACATTTCTGTACTCCAGAATGATCGAGCACCTGCCCATTATGTTGGGTAAGGCAAGGCATTGTGCAAGCCCCTTAGGGTGAGCTTGGCAATGCGCAAAAGTGAGACCATTTCATGACATTTAAGGTCTGAGATGGCAGATTCAACAAGTTTTTAAGTAAATTCATGTTCAACAGAGATTTTGGTCACTACTCATATTATAGTGACCAAAATCTCTGTTGAACATGAATTTTTAAAAAACTTGTTGAATCTGCCACCCCAGACCTGGCAACTTATCAGAATCTGGTGACATAATCTTCCAGTGATGATTGTACACTCATAGTAGTGACCAAAATGTTGTGCCTGTTGAACATGAGTTTTTCTTTTAAAATTGTTGGATCTACCACCCAACCTCAAATGAAATCACCCTGCCCATTGTGTTGGGTGTGTCAACTAGCTCGCTGTAACAGGCTTGCCTGTCACCTTACCCAACATAATGGGCAGGGGCTGACAATAGTCCATGATGCCAAGGTTGCCTATAGACGTTGAAATATCACATTACCTCTCCTCGCAACCAATGCTAATTACATCTGCAAGAAGTGCAATTAGAGCTCAGCCTCAACTCACAGCTTGATGTAGATAGAGCACAAATGCAACATACATTCTCTCATAAATTTCAGACAGTATTGCTTCAGACATCGCAACAGTGAGGAGGTACTTCATTCTGATGATGATGGCAATGACATGAAATTTGAGTGGAGTATTTGTAGAGGTCCCGGTGAACACATACCTTAACCACAACAAACAATGTTCACTGGTAGACAGGAAGGAAGTCAGACAAACAATGACATACAACAATACAGTTCTTGCAAGAATAAAACTCTACAATGTTCTTTAAGCCCTAAATAGTAATGCTTTCCTGATCATCCTCAAATTGATATCCTATGCAGTGTCAAGACTCTGCCAAACTGAAGTCTGCTGGAAATTCTGCATAGTGTACAGAGATCAATTTGGTGAAGGAATGACAATTGATCTTTAGGGCACAGGAAGCAAGGCCACCACTGCCGCTTCCCAGAAGAGTTTCTTGTCAACCTCCGTCTCCAAAATCAGGACTCAGAGTAGCAACAATCTCTTGCTGTATGAAAAACATGATTATAGTCAATGCTACCCACTGAGCTCTGGAACAGTCTGGTGATGAATGCAACTTGCTGATTACAAAATACAGAGACTATCAACAGAAGAAGAACATGCACAGGAGCCAAACGCAAGAATTAGAGATGAAAAAGGTTTTAGTCCGAATGAAATAGTAGGATGAGACTCAGGAGTGGCAGTAGAAGGAAGTAGAAAGTAGCAAGGTGGGATCCACCCACCACAATAAACCCTTGAAAATATCTTTCAAAAGCACACAAAAGTAAGGAAGCATCAAGGATCACTGGGCAGAAGATGCTGAAGAAGAGCACAAGAAGCAAAATTCCCAGACACAAACACGTCAGAAAAAGCTACCAAATTCAATGAAGAAGAAGAACAAAGGCCAGAAAAGGAGCTCAAAAGTAGACAGAGGAGTACCAAATTCTCCAGGGAGTAGAGTATGCACCATCCGGTATGGATAATACAGCCCTCATAAAGAAAAAAAGCCTGTCATATAGTGAAAAAAATGACACTCAATTCTAAAGTGTACACAGAGACATACCAAAATACTTGGTTGAATTCATATCACTAATCTGAAGATGATGAAACATAATGAAACACTTGCATGGCTCTTGTAGTATCATCATCAGCCTGCAGTAAAAATGTCTGTCTGAGCTATGATGTAAGTATCTGCAACACTTTTTTCTAAATCCTGAGTCATTGAACATAAAATACACTAAAAGTGTTGCAGACCCTCCCAACCTAACATTTATTTTTCCTCTGGAGGCTTGTTTCACTCTGAATTGTAGAGTCTTCACTCCTTTCATGTGAGATACCCCAAACAAAATCTTGAGTGAAACAAGTCTCTTGAGCAGAAATGTGTTTTTGAAGCTTTTGTTTCTGAAGCTTCATGTCATCAAATAGAGTATATGCTGCTAAGCAGGTTTTTAAAGCAGTGTTGTAAACTAGTGGTACATCAAGGAAGCTGCTTCCTGGACAAAGGGTCTAGTAGCATGTACACGGATTTCGGCAGTGTGAGCGTCCTCCTCCCAAGGATGGAAAGTTCTTCCTTCCTCCATGTGCCTCACAAATGACACAAATAGGCTCCAGTTCTCACTTCTGAACAGGGTTTCACACATCCGCAGGAAGGTGAAAGCACTGAGGGGTTCAAACTCTTTAAGGTTTGTCATGTGGTCCCCTTTCTCACTCATTTGCAGTCTTGATTTCTTCACAATCTGGTGGTGTGCACCAGCGTCAAACCTGGGCAGGGCATTCTCTCCAGCCATCCTGATCCCAGCTTTCCGGCTAGCAATAGCAACTTGTTTGACCAAATTTTCCGGGCTGCAGAGAGCATTCGCAGGTTGTTCTATGTCCTTCATTTCAATACAAGTGAAGTTTAAGGTGATACCATGCTTGGCAAACATCTGAGCTATGGGTAAGTATCCATCTCTTGACCGTGTGTTGTAATATCCAGCAGTCAGCTCTGCGGCATGAGAGCGAGTACCATAGTGCCAATGAATACCGGCAATTTTCCCTGAGATTGTCACTCCTGTGCCACAGAAAATGCCACAAGCAGCAGACAACACTCGCTCACCATGTGCAAGCAACATTTGAGAGTACCATTCGAGAAAGAACTGACCATACTCTGACTGCCAGGATCCATCTCTCCGGAAAAAGCCAGTCTCCTCTGGCATCTGGTTGTAGTGTCCTGCATCATGAGGTCCTCCAAGCCCCCAGTGAGGTTTCCCTTGAGAGTATGCACTTGCTTTCAAGCTTGCCATCATGTATTTATCATAGCATTGGAACTCGCCAATCCCAGGGAAACGCCACTTCCCTTGGCCTTCAGGGTAAGATGGATACCGCATTTCTCCAGCAGGACCCAGGCCACACTGAATCTCCTGTGGAACAAAACCCATACAAGCCAAAGTTCAGTGAATTGAATGAAATGCCACAAATTTTGATACAAGAAAGAAAGAAACAAATTTGCAGAAAAGTAGAAAGACAAAAACAGTCACATCTGGTACATGCAGATCAGAACAAAACTATGGGGATATATACACCACAACAAATCCATGATCTTCAAGCAAAATCCCACAGCAGGCTGCAAAGTGATGGTCTATCAAGATCAAGGACATACCACAATCACATCACCAAGAAGGTCTTCAAATGTGTCCCGGAAACTCCTCATAAAATCCGCATAAACTTGGATGGGTGTTCTGCCCTTCAAGACAGGTAGTGTGTCACACCCTAGTGACACATACTCGTGATTCCGCCTGCCAGCTTTGTCAGTGTATGCAATATCTGGATTTCTTTGCATCTCCTCAGTCACCCATGGAGGTAGGGGAATCCTGCAAGAACACAAGGTGGGTGCATCTCTGGTCAATCGCCATGTCACCCACAACACAAGAAGATACAAGAAAGCTACAAAACTGCTTCCACCCATTTGCAGGCAGGGCTAGGGCAGAGGAAGGGAGGGAGGGAGGATTGGCTTACTTGCAAGAATCGCCAACGTTGGCTCCGCACTGATGGAAGGACATCACAGCCTGAACTTTGAGGCCGCTCTTCCTCACCATCTCTATGATCTCCTTGTACGCCGACCAGTTATAGTTTCGCGGTCCGTCCTTCTCCACAATTCCCCACCAGATGTCCATCATGACGCCCTCCACACCCGCGCTCTTGAGCGCCACCAGGCTTGCGTTGAGAGCCCGTCGCCTGGTCACGGTGTTGTTCATGCTCACGCTGTCCAACGGCAGCATGATGAACACGGGCACGCCACCTCCGGCACCTTTGCTAGTCGCGGTCTCCTGGAAGGGATACTCCTTCCACGCCCCAAGCTGTGTCTGCCAGTCGAGGATGGGCTCCCCGAAATATTCCGTGTCTGTTGCACTAGTGTCGACCTTGCAAACTCTGAGCTCCGTGGTTTCAACTACGGCTCCGTGGCCACTTCTCCCGCTGCTCGATGACAACCTTGGACTTCTCCTGCAGCCATCGACAGATGTAGCAAACGAAGAGGCAAACGCGGAAGAGGAAGAGCAAGGAGCTTCCTGCTCATGGTTATTATGTCTGTGCAAGATCTGCTTTGGCCCTGCCAAACAGCGTGGTTGCTGTATACACAGCAAACGCGCTCCTCCTCCATCCGCCTGTGGTCTGTTGCTGGAAGACGCTTCCGCCTGCGAATTCTCCGAGCAGAGGCTCCGCTCCGCAAAGCCGCTTGTAGGCAGCAATACGGGGTTATAGCAACTGGTGATGAAGATCGATGCCATGATCCGTCCCGATTCTTAAAGCAGCAGGAAGACTCAAGAAAAAAACTATATAAAGACTGCTATTACACTCGCAAGAAGCTCTTGCGAACAGGAAAATCCTTCGCAACAACTTCTTCACAAAGACTCTAAAAGCAAAACTTCACGACGATGATAATAATCCCCTTAGAAGAATTTCTTCCACAACAACAATCAGGCAATGAAACCCTTGTCCCAACAAAAACTCTTCCAAGAGCTCCCCTCCCCGCAAGCAAAGAAGCTTCTGGAAAACGTAACCACGTGCGACGACGGCAAAGAAAATTCCTGCACAACTTTTCTTCGCCGACGCATCAAATTCTCAACAAAACACAGTACTTCTCTTGAATTTCCCGGGATATTACAAGGCGATTGCACCTCCAACAAAAGATTTTCTCCACCAAAAGCTCATAATAAGTGTGAAAACTTTATCAAAAACGGGGAAGAAAACACTGATCTGTCGAGTTTGCTAGCAGTTCTAATCTCCAAATAAAAATTTCTGCTCGGATCAATCGCATCGCAGTTGGATTTCTTTCGCGAGCAGCAGACTCAGCTCCGAGAGACGAGCAAGCTCTCACTATATACGCTTCTGCACGAACAAGCCGCCAGCGAGCTTGCGCTATTGGGACCTCGCTTCTGCAACAAGACGACGCGAGCTCGCTCGAATGGGACCTCGATTCCGCTCGTTACACCGCGTCGCGAGGGCTAAGAGGACGTGGATTTACACAACCTGATTGGTTCGTCACATCCCGTACTGGTCCTGAAATTCCAGGTGACGCATTACGAGAACAAAAGAACAAAAAGAAACGAGTACGAGAGTAGGTACCTAGGTACGTACCTAGTACCTACTACCCCCTTTTTTTATCCTGGCGAAATTTCGCCTAAAAGGAAACTAAAAAGTAAAGATTACAAAAATGTATTGATTTTTGGACGGTTTCAATCGCCAGAAATGAGAAATATAAATATATATACTGTAGCACAAATTATATTACTTTTAGAAATATAAATTCGTTCTACTTTTTTCAAAGAACAAATTTTCGTGAAGGAAAATAGAAGAATCTTTTGAATTATTCCAGAATATGAAATCTTCATAATTAATTGATTATTCTGCAGACATGTACTGAAGCTGCCCCTGTAACACGGTAGTGTAAATTGTCAAAACTCTTTATTTGGTTTTCGTTGTGTAGCCATAAATATAAAGAAGCTTGATTAAAAGATTTGTATTTGATATCTTGTTTATAGCCAGATTTGGCTAAATCATCCTCCTTTAGGGTGAATCGCCATTTTTTTCCCCATATTTTCACTTAAAGGGATACATAAAAATTTCCTAGAAGAAATACGGCTACTCTTTTTTAAAACCTTTTTGGACACTTTAGTGCTTTAACCGTTTTTTACTTTATTACCCGTCATTAACTGTGCGTTGTCAACCACTAGCTGTGTTGCAACTGTCTTTTTCCTTTCTTGTCTTTTGTTTCTTTTTCACTTTTTACCGCCACTTTTTG
>Ga0209208_10006346_pt1 | contig 16305 bp, 12 predicted proteins | sample S1TSphfallax_3_FD_187694 | JGI IMG/M metagenome (GOLD analysis project Ga0209208, IMG submission 187694) | Host-associated microbial communities from peat moss isolated from Minnesota, USA - S1T2_Fd - Sphagnum fallax MG (SPAdes) (version 2) | ecosystem: Host-associated > Plants > Peat moss >...
TAAAAGATAAGGAAAAATAAAACTTCTAAAACTTCACACTGGCGGCCGAAGGTCACGGGCACCCACGAGGGACTTCACAGTGGCCTTCGGCCACGGGCACCCACTAGTTATATATAATTACAAACATGGTGTGTGTGCGTCTGTCCCAAGAGGCGCGTCCGTCCGTCCGTCCGGTATTCTATTGGCTAGAACTCAGGGTAATGGGTATAACTCAGTGTCAGGGGTATCCCTCAGTGTAATGGGTATCATTCAGTGTCCGGTTTGTTTGTGAGGAAACAAGGGTCCCTCGGTGTCATGGATAAACTCTTGGGTGGGTTGTGAGAACTCTCAGTGAGAGGAAAAATCACTCAGGGTATCGGTATCACTAAGTGTTAGGGTATCACTCAGTGTAATGGGTATCCTCTTGGGTTTAGGGTTTCTGTGTGTGTCCGTCCGTTCATTCGTCTGATATCCTATTGGCTAGATTTGTCTGACGTTTGATTGGACGGAAGGGCGGAAAGGAGGTGAGTTCTCTCTCACTCACACACACTCAAATCAGGAGGTGAGTTCTCATTCACTCACACACTCAACTTGGCTTGGTACTCGAAATCTTTAAAGAATGTTTACAAAAGAAATTAATAAATAAAAAAAAGAAGGAAAGAAAATGCTCCCGGGGACTTCACAATGTCCGAAGGGCACGGGCACCCACTAGTATACTATAAGGGGGAAGGTGGTGGCTTCCCCCCAAGTTCAGGCCATGGTGAGTTTTGTGTGTCGGTGTTGCCCGTGGCCCGTCCTAACACCAAAATGGTTCCAACTACGCACTAACCACCTTGTGTGGGTTTCATGCAGGCCCGTGTGAGTCAATGAAGCTTGTCAACTCTTCTTAGTCCCATCCCAGAACTCCAACACGCCCCTCTACCCTTCAAAGTGCTGTGAGTTAGGGAACATACCCTGACTCTTCTTTCTTTCGCTATTTTTTGCTTGGACTCACATTTGAGTCTTTCATGGAGTTGGGAGTGCGTCAAAATGAATGAACTTCATGACATTAACATTTGTGACACAATGTTTCTTGGCAAAAACACAACTTTTGAGGCAAATTTGGTTTACGCAAGGATTTCAAATTTTTGTGGCAATAAATTAACTTCAACCCATGCAATTTCTTATTATTGCTTCCCTTTACCCAATTTTTTCATCCATGTGATGGTCTTTTGAAAGGCATAATGATTTTAAGAATAAACTTTCTTAATGTTTTGACAAACCATTTGAATTCATTTTTAACACATTTGTAGACTCTAGACATCACACATACAAAATATGTGCCATACTAAGGTTTCTCCAATTGAAAAACATCACACAAGCCAACCAAAAAACGGGGAGAATTTAAGGTGGCCAAATTTTTTTCTTCATCTTTCGCACAAACAAAAAGTTGTTTAGTCAAATGGAACTCAACTAAAGGGGTTTCATAAGCTTTTCCAAGGCAATTGCACTAATATTTACAACCTCAAATAAACCAATAATAACATGGCAAATTGTTTAGAATCTTAATTCAAAAAGTTCACAACTAACACATAGGTGTCAAATCCAATTTGACACATCCATAAGTCAACTTGATGAAACTAGTTGTATTACATTGTGCCAAAGCAAGTAGAATATAATGATCCATCCAATTAGCAAGCATGAAAGGATTGTGTTATTTGACAAGTTGTTTTCAAGTAGGGAAACAAAATTTATCAATGTTGTCACATGACAAAACACCATGGGCAAGGACATTCCATTGTGAACAAAACTCATATCCCTTCGTAAGGAACAACAATAGGTTTTCAATGAATTACATACATGTTGGATATAAATTCTTGTGTAGTTGCTAGGTTGAAAAAATTCAATTACAGTAGGAAGCATAATTATTTTGTGTTTCAAATACTCTTTTCAAATCCAATATGACTAACATCATGGATAATTTTGTTTTTACATGCAAAATATACTTGGCAATGATGACTTTGTGTTTGTTATCAATGTGTTTTTTCAAGAGATTGATGTTGTGTGGGCGGTTTAAGTGACTAAGCCATTATAAGATCAAATGGTGTTGTTTAAGGTATGAAGTTGTTGGTGAGATGTTTGGCAATCACCTCATGGTTTATGATGCCCTTACCACAATTTGCCTAGGACAAGTAGAAACATGACTGAAGGACTTAAGGATGCCAAGGTTAAAGTGTTTTCTTAGGATTGGGTTTAACCACATCTAACACATTTTGTCATGAAAACATTATTTTTTCATTCAACTTTCTCCAAGGATATCCACTTGTAAATTCATTAACGAATATCAAGTATATGAAATTGAATGTGCAAACAAATTGATTCTTTTATAAGATAAGTACAATTTCAACACAAGATATAGATCCCAACGTTGTATGTTAAATTTTCCTTTACATTATTTGGAATACATTTTATCACATAAAATTACCTTTTACATATATAAACTATGGGAATTAAACCTAATTTAGGCATTTCTCTAAGTAACTTGCTAGAAATCAATGAAGAATTAATTTAATTAACTTTATACCCTCCATAAAATTTATCCATGATCTCCATCCCATTTTTAGAAAAAATGTATTTTTGAAGGCCAAAAACATGTTTGAACCAAATGTGATGATATGTGTAGTATATTGCAATCTCATTTCCTTTTGTTCTTTTAATCATTAACATGAATATGTTATCCAATATTGGGAATGCATTGCATATTTGATTATTGAAAACAATGTTTGAAATTTAAAAAAAAAAGTCCATTTTAATGTTATAAAAAACTCTTGAAACATTATGAATTTGCATGAAAACTTTGTAGTTGGAAGTTGAAAATTTGCAAGTAATGGAACCCATTTCAAAACACAAATTAACATTTTGAATTATAATGTTCCCATTGTGTTATTTCAAAAATATAAAAGTACATAAAAAATAACATCCATCCCCTTTAATGGCTCCTTTGATTATGTTTGGGCCTAAATGGTTGTTGACTACGAAGAAACCTAAAGGTCCACACCATGACAATGCGATGATAGGCAAATCACAACTTTCACTTAGTCTCTAATTGTTATAGTTACATTATCCAAATAAGTGTATAAAAAATTGTTATAGTTACATTTTCTAAATAACTTCAGAAAGACTTTTGCTCAAGTTTCAAAAGTTTACAACATAACATCCTTTGAAATGCAATATGTCTACCTTCTCAACATTTTACAAATTTGTTAGTAATGTTGAATTTCATGGTAGGTTTTTGAATTACCTACATTAGGTCTCTCGTTCCATAATTTCATCAAAGACAAATAATCAATTACAAATTTCAATCATGTAACAAAATGCCTAAACTTGATTTGTAAACTCTCCTCCTAAGAACACCAAAAAAGAAATTAAAAAAAAAAAAAGTTTATAGATCACACATAACACATTTTTTAATCTTTTCTCGACCACTAAACATTAAAAACTCAAGACATAAAGCATCATAATATACAAAAATCACCAAGGTAGTCAATAAACATCACAATAATAACACTAATCACCATCCTTGAACATAATAATAGACACAAATTGGCACCTTAGAGAGAAAATTGAACTAGTGATATGAAAGACAAAAAAAATCTATGGAAATGGATTTAACTTGGATCATAAATGTAATTTAAAACATTATTTGTTTTAAGGAAAAACAAAGTTGGATGAAATTTCTTAAAAAAAAATTTAACTCACCATTGGTTAGTTCATAATAACACATGGTGAACATTCCTCAAAATGTGAGACCAAATAAAAATTACATAGGTAACCGTAGTAAGGTTCCGTAGGGCCGACAATAAACACAACATGTAACCACTAGTTTATTTTAGGAAATTTATTTAATGTAGCCTAAATGAAGATCATCCTTAAGAAGATGTAAAAAAAAAAAACTAGTTATCATCCATCCATAGGAAGAGATTTTAGCCAAACATTGCTAAATAGAAACCAAATATGAAATACATTATTTAAAAATCAACCTTCTATATTTTATTTATATGGCTATAGAAACTAAAACAAAATTATTAAAATATGGCGATTTTAATTAGTAGTATTATTGGTATTAAATTATTTCTGGCTATTGAAACACGGCAAAATCACTTCATTTCTTATTTAAAAAGAATCAAAAAAAAATTTTTTTGGCGAAAATTTCGCCACTTTCCTTTTGAAACATGCACTTGCGAACAAAAAGCTTGTTCCAGAATTGCATTTGCTTCTCCCCTTTTCTTTCTCTAACACGAAGGCGCTCAAGAAAGGAAGCGGGGGAAGCGAGGGAGGACGGGAGAGAGGGCAGGGAGCAAACGGAGTTTGTGAGCATGGCGATCGGAGTGCGGGACAGAGTTCTATGGCAAGCTGCGGTTGCACTAGTGGCGCTTGTGGTGGGCGTGGTAGTGGCGGATGCCGCAGCGGTAGTGGAGGTTTACCGCATGATTCAATACGACTTGCGTGGTGTGCCTTTAGGATCCAGGCGTGCTGCGATGAATCATCATGCCTCTTCAAACCTGGCGGTGCCCGGCTCTGACCTCTCGCGCACCGTCATCATCCTCCCCATTGCTGAAGCTAATATCACTATGCTTAATGGTGCGTATGCACTTGCCTCTGAAACCAGCTCCGCTGTAGTAGTAAGCAGTTTTTTTTTTCCCCCCCTCTCTGTCTCTGTCTCTTCGTGGCATCCATTTTAGGTTTTATCAAGCTGGTAGCTCCCCCTCCCTCTTCTACCACTGTGTTAGGGTTTATGGCTATTTTGCAGAAGTTGTTGTGGTTATGGCTGTTCCAGGTGCATGCTAGATTCAGTTTTCGTAGTTGATTGAGCTACCATGGGGTGGTGTTGACATCAGTAACCTAGAGGCTGCTGAATGCTCAGAGGGCTTTTTGACAAAGTGCGGTGCTGTATTTATTATGCCCTGCTAGATTCCACCTCCTGCTCCTGCAAGGAAGCTCTGATCCTACAGCAGGCACCCTAGTTATCAGCCACAATCCAAATGCCATCAGTCCTCTTTCTAAAGGTGTTGTATTGTATGATGCATCATAGATCTTCTGTTTTTGAAGGTGGGCAGGTGTTGTTGGTGATGTATGTTTGATGTCTGGATTTTTATGTGTGCAGAGTATCTGCAAAGCAAGCGCTTGCTAGGGGGTCTGTTGCTGTTGTTCCCTCATGATTATGGTAGTCCAACTGACTCAGACAGTGAAGGGGATGGTGATGACAACTACGCTGTGGTCAGGAAACACATTGCAGAAGTGGAGCAGTGGCTTATCCATAATAACCTCCCGGTATGCACACTGGGAAGAAACCGTGAGAGAGGTTTTAGGGCATAGTAGACATTGCTGTCTTTGACATTCTGATGTATCTTAGTTCGAAGAGACATAACTGTTTCACTGTCTCTTGATTTGCAGATTTGTTGGAGCTGCAGAAGATTGTGAATTGGGAAGATGATTGATGTGGGTTTGGGGTTTGGGGGGAGTTTGATGCAGTACCCTGTGTATTTTGCCTATGAGGATGAGAACCTCATCAATATATTGAAGGAAGTTGTGGTGAATGATGCTGCTGGTAGACCTGCAACAGCTATGACTGGAGGGTAGGTTGTCTTGGTTTGTTTGAGGACTTGTGTTATTGAATACTGTTTCTGGCATCATATTCTGCCTCAATGGAATTGGTCCATTCTTAGGAGGATCCAAAGGGCCTCAGCCTGGACTCTTTGGTGTTCTTGAGCAGTATATGTGATTGGTGGTGCCTTGTAGTGACTGTACGATTTCTTTGTTATCCTGTGCAGCTATAAGTTAGTTATACCGGTTGCTGATGCAAAAAAGTTACCACCACCAACAATCACAAACATCCAGGTATGTGCCAATCTTTGTTCAATGCAAGCAGCTGCAAGTTGACATAATGAGCCTTGAACCTAGGGTTTTAGGTCTCTGGGTTTAGCAGTTCTTTGAATGCTTGTGATATTGAATGTGTTCTAATTTGTGTCAGGGTTTATGTTGTCTGACTACTCTTGTTGGTGAGTATGCGATAGGAGATAATGAGCTCTTATGCTATGTTGTGTCCTTTGATTTTAGTTTACAGTAATAGCCAATTGGATTGGTCTGCAGGGGTGGCTTCCAGGATTGCGTGCAGAGGGAGACAATTCAATTCTACCCACCATTGCAATTGTGGCATCCTATGATACTTTTGGGGCAGCACCTGTAAGAGACTGTGTGCTTGTTTCCTGATGTAACATAACAAAACTTCATGAGTTGAGGCCCCTGGTAGCAGTTAACCAACTGTTGTCACCAGTTTGTTTCATCTTGCACTGTGGGACTCAATGGTCACAAAGATATGAAATTGCTTGTGGTTTTGAAGTCTTAAGAAAGTTTCCAAGATTTTGTTGAAGTTTCTCTTTGTTAAAATTCACATTCCTTGTTGTGGATGGCACTTTGCAGTAGACTGACTGCAGTCCTCCAAGGATCATAAAATGAGGCATTTGATAATCAACACAAATAAAGAGGCAACTGGTGGCATGTGCTGTAGTGATACTGCATAGGATAGGCTGTTATGATGCTGAGATTTGATGGAGAATATGAAAGACAGAACAAGTTGGCATGAAGTAAGAATATTAAGAGGCTTGAAAACAAGAGTAGACTGGGTGGAAATGATTAATAGTTCAGGTCATGATGAAGGAAATGAAAAAATGGGTGGGCTAATTGTAATAAGCTGTTGAAGGAGTCTGCATGATTCTCACAAGAGGTGCATTTATTGATGGATGAGGAGCATATGCCATTGTTAATTGATTTTTCCAATCCAGTCTACGTATGTGATGTATACCAAGAAGGCAACAGTCATCTTTCTCCATTGTTGCTAGCAAGAAGTAGTCAGCTGTCAGTGCCTGTGCTTTGCAATTGAAGGATTGCTGGTTTGTTGACAGGCGCTATCAGTTGGTAGTGACAACAGTGGAAGTGGAGTAACAGCTTTGCTGGAGTTGGCCCGTTTGTTTTCTCGACTCTATGCAAACCCCAAAACAAGAGGACCTTATAATCTGCTTTTTGGGTTGACTGCAGGAGGGCCTTACAATTATAATGGCACACACAAGGTATGTGATTTCTAAGTTTTGTTGTAGTGCACAGGGCCTCAAAGTTGACGTATCTCAGCTTGTGCTGCAGCAAGCATATACATGTGTGTATACAGTAACATTGTCCGAACATTCTTGTTGGGCAATGTTTAGTATGTTGTTGTTCCTGTCTAGTATATCCATGGTTTTTTTCTGGTCAAGGCCAACCTGCAGGTCTTTGATAATGCCTGTTCCAAACAAACTGTGCAGTGGCTTCGCAACTTTGATCAGCGAATCCGGGAGAGCATGGAGTATGCTTTGTGCTTGAATACTATAGGGTCTTCAAGCAATCAATTGTGGTTGCATGTCTCAAAGCCTCCTGACAATGTTTTCATCAAACAGATCCACAGTGTAAGTTGCTGAAATACTCTCCTGGAGTGATAACAATCAAAGCCATTTTTAAACACCTCTGTGCAGTTCTGAATGTCTCCATCTTTTTGTTCAAATGAGCTGGTTTGGAAAGTGTGTATAAAGTCTGGAGGCCAAAACATTCTGTAGCACTTTTGGAGATCATGATTGTCAAACGGTAAGTTGTAGATGGAAGCTGAGTAGAGATAGGTTCATGCAACTGCCACTTTGGGATGCAATAATCAAATGACCTGTGAAGTGTTGTTTGGCATTATGCCGGCATGTGATGTTGGGTTTGTGGACGTTTGGATGCAGGAATTTGTGGATGTGGCAGAAGGCCTGGATCTTTCTGTGGAACTTAGGCACAAGAAGATCAATATCTCCAACCCACGAGTATGCATTCCTTTGTCTCCGAGACCTTTGCATGTGTTTTCACAATGTTGAACAACTATCAATGCTTCTCTGCACAACTTGTATAGTGCTAGCAATGCTAAGTTGGTATCTTTCCAAACTTTCTTAAGTTAGTTGTGTTGGGAATGCTCAAGACAGCTTGGTGAATAGAGGAGAGTTGTGCAGTTTTAGATCTTCAAAATGTGTTTCTTTTTTGTAGTTTATGTGCAAATATCTGGAGTTTTGCTATGTTATGGTAGTGTTTATCAGTCCCTTAGATACTGAGAAGAAGCTTTGGGCTAGCACGTCACAGGTGTAACATGCATGTTTGTGAATGCAGGTAGCTTGGGAGCATGAGCAGTTCTCACGGCAGCGAATCACGGCTGCCACTCTGTCTCAACTGGAGACTGCTCCTGAGTTGTTTCAACATACGGGTGGCATTTCTGATAGCCGGTACTTTCTGATACTTTGTTTTCAAGTGTTTTTCTCCATTCAGCCAGAACATTGCATTTGTAAAGATGGCATGTGCATGTATGTTGATTGCAGATTGTGTATGTTGCATGGTTTTAGTATGACTGTGGTACTTGACTGGTGTGCAGGAGAATGGTGAATGAAACGACTGTTGTACAGAATATCAAGCTTGTAGCAGAAAGTTTAGCTGTACGTTTTACTAATCTGACTAAGAAGTGCTCTTGTTGTATCTGCTTCCATGTTGACACAACCCTCCCCAGAATCAGCTTTGGAATTTTCTATGTTTGAAGTTTGTCCAAGTAGTTAGTTTGCCAGAGGAAATTAAAACTTCCCTGTCCTATAATACAGCGAAGGGTTGGTGTTGAGCTTGCACATCTCATCCTTCTGGTTCAGTATTAGCTCTTCAGAACTGGGTCTGTGACATTGTTTTTCTCTTGCCTGACACAGATATAGTAGTGTGACACTGAATCAGTTGAAATGTTGCCTACTCTCTTACTGTGTGTTTTAGTTATGATCATGGTGTCCTTGATACTCACAATTCAGATGGCAATGCATTAATCTTGTTTTGCTTTAACAGAGACATATTTATAAGCAGCAAGGGAAGCAGATTGAGGTCTTTGCTGAAGGAAGCAGCCTGGCTGTTAACCCTGCCTACGTGCGTGCTTGGCTTGACTTGCTCTCTCGCACACCTCGTGTTGCACCTTTCTTGGGCAAGAATGCACCCATTGTATCTGCATTTTACAAGGTGGGATTTTTTTTACATAACTACTTTGGTCTTTTGTGAATCCTATAAATTTTAGGAATCTGTAAAGGCACACATGGTGTACAGGAAAGCAGGGGAATATCTGAAATTATATATTTATTGGGTGAAATATGGTGTTGCAGGAATTGGCAGAACATACCATGGATGTTAGTTATCACCATGATACACTGGATTCTACATTTGTTTTTTATGATTTGACAAAAGCACAACTCAGTGTACATCAGGTTAGACAGGGTGCACACATTTCATGACTTCATTCAATCTTACAAACCTAACATTGGAAATCTCACATTTGATTTCTTTTGGAGCTTTAGAGTGGCTTGTAGGCTGTTGATGTTACAAAAGCATCATTCAGCCGTTCTAACAACGTACATGATGGATGACAGGTGGCAAGTGTAACCTTTGATTTGTTTGTAATGCTTGCTGTTGGAGTATATCTTGGGCTCTTATTCCTCATCCTCTTGGTGACAACCAAGGTACTGGCAACTTGGCATTCATGTTGATTTCCTTTGTTGCACTGGAAGTGAGCTTGCTTTTGTTCCAGTAAGAAAATTATGCACAGCTGGAACTGCTGGACAGATTTGTTTTGGATTGCTGGACAACTCACAAGCAAGCATTTCAACCATTTGGGGTGCAGGGATTTGATGATCTGATTGGAGCACTACGCAGACCACCTTCACGCAAGGTTAAATCTACTTAACTTCATGCTTGACTCTTCATTGATGCAGACCTTTTGACCTCTAGTAGGTGTAATAATGCCCTGTGTATCATCTACTTTGTAGGACAATTTTGTAGTCACCCTAGTTGACTGCTTCGATGTTGCTGGGCGTAACTTTCTTTTTCAACAGTTAGTAATGGGGGCCTTGAAGTTCTTAAAATCAGTGAGTTCAATGCCTTAGGCATCGAGCTCTTGTTGTATCTTGTGGGGTTGGAAATGGCACTGATGAAGCTTGCCAAGCTGTGGATTCTCAAACCTGTCAGTACTCAGCACTTGTTTTGAGGAACCTACTGTGGAATGTTCTTGCTTGGCTGTGTAATCATGCAATTAGGTAATATACCAAACATCCATCATAGTCACTGTGGTCATTTGTGTGGAACATGTAGTTACAGCAAATGGTTGTATTTGAAATGGTGGGTCTTTTGATTGAAATGGGGTTTGACTTTCATGAAGAAAAATAACAACTAAAGTTTTTCTTTTTGGTCTGATGATGTCTCCACTCTAGGAGCATTTCCTCTCCATCTTCTACATCTGCTCCTATTCTATATTCAGAAGTGGGTGATCTTTGGCTTCATCATCCTCATGAATCTCAGCTGCATAGGAATCATTCTTGCATGTTAGAAAGCCTCTGAATGTAGCAACTCAAAAAGGTCTTCCTCACCTCAATTTAGTAACCTTTGAGATGTCAGTAATATCTGGATTAACTTGTCTAGCTTTACCTCTATTTATGCTTTCCAACTATCTGTAGGTTTGTAGCTGCATACACAAGTCATTCCAATAGAGCAATAGAAAGTTGTTTTTTTTTCTTCTGATTCAAGGAAAATGTACTCCAATTTTTCTGAAGGCGAGGCACTGCAATCATGAAGATGACTCAAATTACCCCCCTATGCTTCAGCAACCATGACATGCATTGACTTGAATTGACTTGTACATGCTTCTCTTCCCCTGTGTTGAAGATCTCAATAAGATTCTCTGAATGGCTTTTATATGGATTCAATATCTTTGCTTGCAATGTGCAGCAGGTGTAAATTGGGTCTGACTAATCCTCCTCTCTTCATTTGGTTGCAATGGTAGTTCGACTCCCATACCTCCACTGCTCCCACAAAGTTGCTGTGTTGTATGTTGAATGTAAGTGGGACTTACGGTAAGAGGGATGATGAGGTGATGAGAGGAAATTGGGGAAAAAGAGGAAGCTTGAGTAGGAGATGCAAGATATACAAATGCAGCTCATGGAGTTAGCTGCTGGAGAGTAGAATTGTGCAATGAATGACCATTTCCTGTTGTTCTGTGCAATGTACTTGCTGATTGGGTTTGATGAGGCGTTGACACACCTGATTATATTGTGTCAACACTACTTGCATTGTCATTGTTGGTGTATCGGCCTCATTTTATCAGTACACTCTCTGGCAGTTCCTCAACTAACAAGTTGAAGCTAAATGTTTCACCCACTTGTGACTCGATTATTCAGTTGATCTCATGAGACTTGGTAAACCATCCTCTCATCACGACCTTGCAGGATATTTAGGGGTCCTGCATGCGTGCATATTTATGCAGGACCTTATGCAATGATGTTTATGCAGGATATTTATGAGAGGATGGTCTACTGAATCCTATCATAATCTTCAGGATGGTCCAACATTTGAGATTGTTGGGGAATCTAGTATTTGTCAAGCTTTAAGTATCTTCAGAAAATTGCAAAAAAGGATTAAAATTGAGGAGCCATGTCCACATGAGATTACAAGGTGTGTTTAGATTGGAATTTCTTCATCTTTTGCATAGTATGGTAATCTTTTTCTACTGGCATACCTGTGCACCCCTCTCATATTGTAGATCTAGCCTGCATAATTATCGGGGTGCTGTAGAGATGTATAATTTAGATAGAATTTTGTGGTTGTTTGTTGTTTTGGGAAACACATATGCAACATTTTCTTGTGCTGATTCTTAGGGTCTGTGGACTTCACATGTAGCCACATTTATTTTGCCAAAATTCTGTTGCACATTGAGTTAGGTTGATTAAGTTACACAGGGTTGACATTTCAGTATTGTGGTTTGAGATCCTATTGCTGAGGATGAAAAGTATGCCAGAATGGAGTTGTGGCAATAATGCAAAACAATCCAGATGCAGTGGTAGCTGGATTGACTTGCATCTGTGTGGATCTCAATAAGCATGCTTCTCACAGCAACTCCATAGATGCAAGTTGTCATGTCATCAGCTCCACATGCAAGTTATACTTTTCACCTTATGAGCTCCTTATTGGTTGATGTTTGTGGACTCAAAAGCTTGGAGGAAGCCTGCACCATTTCTGTTGCTGTAAAGCCTCCTGGGTGGGCACATGTTTGAGATCTTTGGAAATGTAAACATCTTGGTTGTTTAATTTAATTTTACTGATCCTCAAGATGGTACAATGCTCTACATTGCTGCTTGGAAATTCCATCTGATCTTGTGACTTCCATAGTCTAGAACTGAAAAATGTAACTCTTCTCACCCTTACAAATTTCAGCTCATGAATCAGCACTTGGAGGTTGAATGTTCATACATTTGTAAACACACCTTTAGATTTCCCTCATATTGAAAAGGGATTTGCTCTATCTTGATGCACATATGGTAACCATCTTGTTCCACTTTTTTTTGCCACTCTTGCTTGTGCAGCAAAAAGGTCTCAAGATTGCACTGGTAGTGTCTGTAGATTGGAAGACCTTGGAAGTATGATGTCAGTGTCATGATGGACCTCCTAAAGAGGCCATTTTGAAACACCAGCTCCATGACATCAACATATACATGATATCTTGCACCCTTAACTTATTCCGGTCCACTGAGCTCAACCCTATGTGAGATCAAATCAGTGTCCATTACAACAATGCCAATCCACTGCCCATTCATAACAGATGGCGTTGCTGCCAACTTGGTTGCACAACTGTCTTTATCTTTGGAGCTAATGAAAGACCATAGAGAACTCAAGAAGAAGAAATTTCAACATCTTCAGATGTGCAGAAAGAGTCATCCTTAGTCTTGGCAGGATAGTTTTAATGCCAAAAAGAGGCTAGTCACCAGTGACCTTCATCCTTTTCAATTCTCCAAAAGCCACCCACAAAAGAGGCCACATCCACACATGCCTGCTGTATCAGGATGGGCAAAATTGTGAAGAAAGATGGGTGTTTTTAAGTTGCTGCATCAAACCACAGAACAAGGAGAAGGATATGGAGAGCACTCATTGCTGCATTACTGAGTAATCATCTCCTGTGAACTCCATGCTGCGTATGGTCACCTCTGCTTGTAACAGCAGAAATTCTTGGAGTTGTCTCTGGCTAAAGAGACCATACAAAGCTGTCTCTCTAGAAGAGACAAAGTCAATTAGTTTGTGGTCCTCCTCCAACCTATCCTCATATGCTGCAAGAAACACTCTGAGTTGCAGACAGCGCAGGATGAGTTCAGGTAGACAACAGCGACGGCAAAGTCCTTGCAAGATATAAACAGCAGGTAATCTTTTCACAAAGCTGTTGTCCCAATACCAAGCATCCATTGTGACCACTTCCAGTATAAGCCCTGCTTGAAAATGAGGCAATTCACCTTTGGCTGCTAAAGCCAGTATGGATCCAAGTAGGCCCCCATCATGAGCTATTGCTGTCCCAACTCCATCCCCTTCTATAGACACACAACGTAATTGCACGTCCACACAGCTCCCATCTTTGGTGCTTTTCTGTACATCCACAGTCAGCTGTCTTTGCACACCAGAGTCTCCACCACACTCGAACAATGAACTGCTCAAGGCAGTACACAATGTGGCCTCAGGAGCTAGATATGCACCTGTGTCTGACATCAGCACTGCAGTTACATGGACCTCCAGCCACTCAACGTCTGTAAGCTCATTGGCATCAGAACTGACCATTCCTGCAAGCCAAAAGCCATTACTTTCATATAGCAAGGCAGAACCTTGGTCAAGTGCTTCTTGGGCAGCAGAAATGGCTCTCTGTTTCTCTTCAATTGAAAGAAGTTCTGGAGGCACTTCTGCATTTTCCTGTTCCATTTTTAACCAGCTTCGATACAGAGCATCACACTCATAGTAAGTTTTCCAATCTTCGAACTCTTGGAGATTGTCCTTGACATTATGGGCATCATCAAGGGAGAGAAGGACATCTGTAGGCTGCTTCAAAGGTCCTGCAAGGTGGCTAAGAAGATTGTGGGGTCCTGCTGGAACTGTAGGTGTACGCCAGAGCGAGATCAATGCAAACTCACGGAACAATAGGTTGCAATGTTCAAGGGCTCGTGCTACAAGCTCTGCCTGCAAAAGCTCCCCATCTGCCACAGAGGGAGGAGGGCTGAAACACAACCATTGCACAGCTTGAGCTTTTAAAGAGCTTTGAAAAAGCTGGTGTGGCTCCCTTGTGACTTCCTGGTCCCTTTCTTCCTTCACTGGTTGTTGGAAGCCTGCCTTTACTTCCCGAGACTTGATCAAGACCCTGCTTTCCATCACAACCAACCCCATAGGAATGTAATTATTTCTCCACACATTCTGCACAGCATAAGCTGAATGAACCTCAGTCTCATGATTCATGTATATGTTGCAGTTCCTAACAGACATAATGCATTACATACCTGTCAAGAATGTCAGATACACACCCTGTGTGGGTGTTATCAGAGAAGAAAGGAAGGAACTCGATGGCAGAGCAAAAGATCTTGTATTTGACAGCCAGATTGTCATTCTGTCGAAGATCCATGAAGTTTGCATACAGCTCAACACACAGGTGAGGAGCCAGTTGTGATGCATACAGACCCAAGTATTCTTCCTGATGCTCCGTAAAGAGGAAAATGAGATAGGCATTAAGTATAAGGTCCCCCACAAGCTGTAATTTCTCCATGATGATTTTGTCAGCTGTCTCTATTAGAATGTTACGGAGAACTATTACCAAATGTGCTCCAAATCGAACCATTTGAGGGTGGCCATGGGGCCCTGCAGTACTATCATGAGGAACAGTCCATTGCTTCAGTAAGTCAAGAAGGTGGGAGAAGTCACCAATCATGAGGTCCATCTGAAGAAGCCTTTGTTGCTCTTTGCAGCTGCGGTGTACACTCTCATGCACCAACTCTCCAGAATGAAGATTTTGAAACAATGCAACCAAGTCTTGAGGCTGCTGCTCAAGTACTGGTTCAGGCCAACTATGGGGTCGTTCTACAGCTCCCATACTTGAGTCTCCTCCTTTCTCACTCACACCCTGACCATTTCCTTTTGCAGTCTGATTGCGAGGTTTCAGTGTATGCTGGGCGAAAAGCTCTGAGTCTACTAGAGTATCAAGCCATGATCGTGTCATGGCCCAGCATGCAGACTCCCAATCAAAGCAAACAGGAAGCATTCGCCTCACATTCCCACATTGTGCAGCGTAGACTGCAGCTTCATGCCTTGCCTCTGGTGCATTCTCTCCAATCTCCTCAGAGGCACGAAATGAAGCCCACTTCCATAAGCGGCGCTGGTTGGCAAAACCACTCTCAAGCTCCATTGCTTGTCGTACCCTGTCCTTCTTTGCATTTCGAAAAATATCAAAAGATGGAGATGGACCAAGCTCTCCACAACCTCCAATACTAGGAGCTCTCCATGTCTGGCCTGCCCTTCTACAAAGCTCCCTTGCTTCTGCTAATCTTCCAGCCCTCAATAATTTCCATACATCTTCTAACAGATCCTCTTGAAGTTCCTGGTCCTCAGGATGCAGATGTGCCCGCTCCCGTGATGGGGCATCAGGATCGAGGTGTTTTACAAGAGTTGCCCGCCCTGTCCGTTTCCGGATTGCTTGCTGTGTTTGGTGCCATACACCAAGCTTCTGTACATAAGATCCTGCATACCATCCCTTGCGCTTTTTCTGATAGTCAAGCTCCTTGGACGCTAAGCCTTCCAGCCACTGCACAATGCGCAAGCATTTCTGTGCTAATGGATTAGCAAGTATAAAAAGAGCAGATTCTTGCTGTGAGGTTGGCGGAAAGACCATCGCCTCATCAGAGTACATCTCTTCTGTTTCCTTGCCGTAAAGGTGCCACAGGAGAGACCATGTTCCTGCTTCTCCTTGCAACATCTGAGCCGTTTGCCTCATCAACCTTTCCTCCGTCAGCCGATGACGCTCCATGGCTTCATCCCGCACTGATTCTGCTAGCTCATGGCAGGTAACTTCAAACTGACACATGAGCTCTGGGAACACGAGCTCTTCTCGCAAAGCCGCATACAACGGCAATGCGAAACGCGCATATGTTTCTTCTGCCCTACGAGATACGTCCTCCACAATCCCAGGCTCAGGCTTGACAGTTACCAGCGCTTTGGAGGTTTGCAATGCAGCAGCTTTCGTCTCCAACTCGTCTCTACTCCGCCTATCATTATCCCAGTCTGCTGCTGCTGCATTGTCAAACTTTAACGCACTCCATTTCTCTCTTGCAGCTCCTTTCCCTTGCGATACTACTGGAGTCTCATATTCTATTGCACTATCATACCTCTCGTGCGATGCCTCTTTAGGAACTGACGGCGGAGACATAA
>Ga0209208_10006348_pt1 | contig 16304 bp, 12 predicted proteins | sample S1TSphfallax_3_FD_187694 | JGI IMG/M metagenome (GOLD analysis project Ga0209208, IMG submission 187694) | Host-associated microbial communities from peat moss isolated from Minnesota, USA - S1T2_Fd - Sphagnum fallax MG (SPAdes) (version 2) | ecosystem: Host-associated > Plants > Peat moss >...
CTGAGAACACTTGTTTATATGAACAACAACAACAACACCAAACAGCTCCTGTGGGGATGGACATTTTCCATGGATAAAAAAGCAAAACAGCTGGATTGTTGTGAGGGAGCTTGCTGTCGAAAAGACCACACTTTGCAACCATACCTTCCAGCTAAAAGGGTGCATAAAATATACTAAGTCTTGAATGAAATGCTGAAGAAGAGGACAAAATTGGGGAAAAATGGAAGTCCTGATTCATTCTTGGGTTCCAAAAAAGAGTCAGGCAAGGTAGACTCTCTGAGTTGAGAAAACCAGACACTATTTGCATCTTGATAGGTTGCTGGAAACAATCCACGTAGTTGTGGTTCATTATTAAATAAATAAATAAAGGGAAAAACACTTGGCAAGGGAACAAGAGAAGAAAAAAGAAAGAACCAAAGTCCGAACAAAAGACCACACCCAAAAGCACAGAACACACAATGAGGAGCCCTAAGACGAGAAATCATGAAACGTAGGACCTAAACCCATCATCACCAGTAGCACGAAGCAAGTAGTGTAAGGAGATAGGATGAAAACCCTGGAAGGACACCAAGCCTAGAAGAGGGTCTCTCATTGTGCTGCAATTATCTGATGCAAAATAGTGGAGGCCTGAACTCTTCGAAGAGTCATTGACACACACCCTCTGCCTATAAAATGAAACGAAGAATAATCGAAAGAGGAGAACCTCCAGCGCCAATAATTATCATGCCAACAATCATTTTTGAGGCAACAACATGTTCGAACTTGCAAGCTGTGTGAAGACACTAAGTTAAAAGGATGCTTTCTTTTTTTTTGAAAGGTGGATTTGTTTCAAGTGTCATTCATTCATGGATGTGTAAGTAGCATCAGTTGTCATGCATGCAGCACTACAAAAATTGGCAAGGAATCATGAAATGCAATGTCCGTAATCTGATCCTCATCATTGTTTGGCTGACAACAATGATAAGCTAGTAGTAGTGGGCAGTTTCCTTGTCAAATTCTACTTACCCATATCACAGCTCTATGAATGAAACAAAGGTGTGTACTTACATGTAATACTTGTCAGATGGTTGTTGAGAAGGGTTGGTTGGACCAGGGGATGCTTTGCTGAAATCCAAACCTTGCCAACTTGGGGTTGATACAACATCAAAGACCATCATCCTCAATCAAACAACAGGCTCAATGGTACATACAAGTTACAACAAGTGTTTGGGTGTGTACACCAGGGTGGAGGAGGAGGAGGAGGAGGAGGAGGAGGGTTCCACCCCTGGTAGGGACATGAGGTAATACCAGCTTCATTTGTCAGGGTTGTACCAATCTCAATACCAAAATGTATACTTGTTGCCTCATACTAGCCAAAAAAAATAAAAAATCTTGGACCCAAATATCAAGACCAAGCTCCAATGGAAGTCTAAAGTTTAAAATGTCCAATTTTTAAAATTCTAAATCCAACACTAGTTGGTATATTCAAAAGTTGATACCCGCCCAACATTGGTTATTATATCCTTGCAAGTGAACCCACCTTTGAACACATCCATGTAGGCAGTTGGGGTTCATCCATGATTGAGTCATACTTGCGGGTAGCCAAAAATGAGGTATTTTACTCAGCTGCCCATGCCTAGAGTATATACCAGTGTTGGACCAGTACAACCTAACATATCAATTTTGATATGAATATGGGTACTGACAAACATACCAGTTGAGTATGAGCTGAGGCAATACTGACCTCTTACCAATACCATCTTGGTATGGGACTCAAGGTAATACCAAGTTTATACTTGCTTTATACCAAGCAAAAATCAGCCTTGGATGCAATACTAATACCAGATTGGTAGTGGAAGTTTTTTAAAAGTACCCAATACCATTCCATGTTGAAGAAAAAATAAACAACACAAGTATTGTGCCATAACCTTGTGTGTTAATATGAGGAGTAAAATTAGAAAATGATGTCTATAAAATGGACCTCAATTGTTGGTCTTGGCAATACAAGATTAGAGAGCTAGTGTGGAAAAAAGAGGTGTAGTGAAAAACAAGGGCATAAGAATGTTCCTCTCACATTAACAAATCCATAACCATGGACATGACTTAGACAAAGCTTGAATAATCAACAGACTTTGGCAAATTGATGATTAAAACAAATACACGGGTCCAACCTTAAACTATTCTGATCAAAGCAGGAAACTAAATCTATGAGTCTATGGGGATTAGATCACTCCGATCTTTCTTCATGAATTTCCATCAACAATGTTTGGCAAAACAAAGCACCCATCCTCACAGATTTGAACAACCCAATAGAACATTAAACCATGAAACAACTAGTATACAAAAAGATTATGAGAATTGAAAAAAATAATGGAAGAGAAGATTTGATAAAGATTCGTATTGAAGACATGCTTTCCTCTAGAGATTTATCATGTGCAACCCATCAGCCCCTACTGGAATCCTAGATGAAACGCCACCAAAAATAAATACACAAGGTGCATTCGAAGCTCTTGAACCAACAAGCACTTTCTTCCCTCGTACCCACATAATACCTTATACCTTTGTTTGCCAAACTTTGTCTCTCAAGATCCCTAGTAATCTTCATCATCCGCCTAATCACAAACTCCTACTCTTATTGTGAGATTGTAGCTCTCTAAGGGTGCATAACACAGCGCAAATAATTCACCTTTTAAAATAAACACATCCTACACCTTCAAGCATTCTTCCTTCCAGTGTCAAAAACATTTGTAAACCAAACCCAAAAGTAAATGCCAAAGCAAAAACAAACCAAAACAAAACAACTGCAACATTGAGTTGCTCGTAACAAAAACTTTATGGCCTTTTAACTTCAATTTCCATCAAAACTTGATTGATGTCCAACAAACAAGATCCGCCCAACAACACCACACCACACAAAGTTCGCCCATTAGGAGAGCCATACCCAAATTGAACACTATTATTCATAAAGACTTTAACAAGCTCATAACTTGCAAAAGAACAAGATATTACAAAAATAAAAAACTCACAAGATTTGCCATCAGTCACCATCAACTATCGAAATTTTGTCATCTTCAACTTCTAGCAAATGACAACATTGCGCATTATCCATTAGGGTTTCATCCCCTAATTTTTCGTCACAAAGGTTCACAATGTTTCCCTTTTGGTTGCCTAAAACAAACAAGAGGAGAAATTGTGTGGATGTATTTATTTTGCCCACTAATGGCCAAAGGTTGAATATAATCCTCTTCATTACATCCAAGTCCTTGTTACATCCCTATATGTTTAACAAATCACTTGTATAATGATATTCACATATTTCGATCTTGGCTTGATCAATTTGTTGACTTGAGATATATTAAAGATGTAATGTGACAATATAAGGAATGAAATAAATCTAAAGGTGGACTTTCTTGTAACTTAACTTAAATGGTATTTGAGTTGATGTCCCAAATGTGTGGGATTTGAAACCAAGAGCAAGTTGCATACTTTTTGGGGGGAAGGGAATGGATACAATTATTAGGCTTGAATTGGAACAAGAAACTAACAACCTTTATCTTGAGCAAAGGAGTGGGGTGTATATTGAGAAAACATTGTGTGAAAATTGATAAGGACAATTTCAAAGGCAAGACACATTTGAAGGTTTGACTGTTAGCAGTTGATCTTCCATGTTTGCCCACTCTAAACATTGATCATCAAACTTTTCCATTACCTAATGAATTCTAATTGAATTCCTTTGAAGTTTGTAAAATAGGAACCTAAATAGTTTTATTAAATGCTAATCATTAAGACAAATTTAGTATTGCACCAAATGATCATTGCAAATGTGTGATTATTAGTTAAACACAAGGCAATTATAGAAATAAATGGTTGATTCATTATCATTGCATATTAAAAAATGTTAGTGGTTTGATATTAAAGGATTTTTCAACACCTTTCATGTGCACATGTGATTGTAATAATAAAATTGCAACAAAAATGGCTTGTTTCACAAAACATGTCATTGCTTCCAATTTTTTAAGAATAAAAAAAAACTAAATATATTTCTTTGTCCACAAACTCCCTACCCATATACTAAAACTTAACAAGACATTAGTAGTTTGAATTAGGTTTGCATCTTTGAACCTATAACAAGAACAACAAAAGGACTTCACAACCATGAGCCAAATGCATTTACAACCAACTAGATAACAAAAACAAAAAATCACATCTCCTTAAAAGGTTCCAATTTCATGGATATATATGACTTATTATGCATTTTCCTTAATGGTTCCATCGTTCTTTAAAGGAACATGTATTAAGTGGAAGTTTGATTCCAAAATTTGGAAAAATCTATCATTATTGAAATACATCTGTTGTATTAAGTTCTTTCTTTTGAAGATCCATAATTTAATAAACATCATATCATCTATAAAACACATAGCTTTATGAAATTTTGTAGGGTTGATCATTGCCATTGTACATGGTCAATAAGAAATATATTAAGATATAAAAATCATCAATAAGGTCAATTTGATCACCGAGGTGAAAACTAATAGCCTAAAGTAAATTATGTTGCTTTTAAAAAAGACCTTTCAAGTGCATTCAAAAGAAAAGGGTCACAAGCACCAAAAATGCTAAAGCTTAACTAAAGTGCATTTTTTAGCCCAAGTTGAAAGTGAACATTTTTTATTATATTAACCCATCACACACACCTCCTTTTTGTATTATTCCAACAATTTGTCAATGATGTTTGTGATGCCTAAGTTGGTTGCCCGCCTTAATTACTTTTCAAATACAACGCCAATCATAGCCTCCACTATTATTGCCCAAATACTTGATGTTATTAACAATAAATAAATTGGGTGACCTTCTTTCAAACACCACAATGATACTTTTCATTATCCATCTTAATAAAAAAAAATTGCAAATCCATGCATGACAGCCAAAACCTAAATATAAACTATACATTTTCTCTTCTCAAGCAAATTGGTCAACAAATAGAAAGTAATTGCCAAAGGTAGTGTATCTTCATATTAGTCCCAAACAAATGATTCCTTTTAGAATTATGTCCTTTTAACAAATTATTTTTACCATATATTGATAGTTTATATATAAAAACATTAATGTTATTTTCAAACCTACATATCTAATAAATAAATGACATCCAAATGATGACTTTATCTCCCACCAACAAGTGACAAAAAAGCTTTTTTTTAGAACATAACATTTATTTATTTTCTCACTTTTTTGGGGTTTGAATAAAAACTTACATTTTTGCAAAAGTTTCATTATTATGTAATGATATGATGTTGGAAAATTGTTATGAACCTCCTTAACTAACACTTGCGTAGTTTGTAGGGGGTGCATAATGGCATGTACCCTTTTCATGTGTTCAAGTACATCACCTTCTCCAAACCCACTACCCAAAATATCACCACACTTTGTTAATGTGAAAGGGAAAATCTTGATACAAGAACCACATCTCACCCCAAGTCTTGTTATATGTTGAAAAACTCAATGCCAAGGTGAAGCAACAAAAAAATTAAAAGGTTTGTAGAAAATCCTTCTAGCTTTATGCCAAAAAAAACACTCGCACATGCAACAGGAAAACACATGCCAAAAAATATTCCCTTGCATGTCTTTTGACATGCAACATAAGTGCACGTTGTTTGCATGCAAACATTTACTAATAGTTCACCAAAGCAATTATTATAAAAAAAATTAATGGCCCACTTGAATAGTTTATTTGGCCAATAATTGTTTCTTTCCATTTAAACACAATCCCATGAGGCTATTACAAAATTTAAGAGCTATTTTATTGAAGTTAACTCTAATTTTTTTTTCAAAGCTCCTATTCTAATAATCTTATTGGCCATTTGCATTGTTTTTCACCCCTCATCATTGTCAAATATTTATTGTATGATGGTAAGTTTTTAATATGTTGTTGGAACCTGGTTCAATGTGAACATGGTTTCAACTTTTTCATGTTTGGGAATTTATCCCCATGGTTTGGTCATGGAATATCATTTTTTTGGTTTTTTAAAACAATGGAAAGAAATCCATTGCAAAAAGAAAAAGAAAGGAAAGGTTAAATTAGGGAGGGAACCCACCCACAACACCCATCACCAAAACACATAATTGATCAACTAATTCCACCTAACTTTTTAGTAATCCTTGGAGCATAATGTGAAATGGGGGCCACCACTTATAAATGTCTACAAGGTATTTCTCTTAAGTAGAAAGAACCTTATTAACCAACTAAAGGGTTTTCTCCTATTTAAGCCTTCCATAGGCAATATTTTTTTTAAATATCATATGGTAGGTTTATGGTTAGAACATTTATGACCTTTGAAAATCCTTTCATTTTGTTCTATCCAAAGGTTTTAGATCATTACATCTTTCGACAAGGTCCAAATTGGCATGAATTCCCTATAAAGATGAAGTAATTTCTTGTTGAATGAACATTACATAACATCTAACTTCTTCATTTTACCCATCATGGGGGGGTAGGGGTGGGTGGTGGGTACTTAAGTTTGAAAATATTATACTTGTTTAGGTCTATGTTAGTCTAACCTTAAGACATTTGTAGAATTTGTGAACAAATGTTTCTAGGGATGCCAAATCGCATACACAACGGTTTACATCTGTGTTTTTACATTATTGTGTTTTCATGTGTTGCATGCAATGGCCTCATGGTACATTGTCCATAAAAACCCAACAACTTTATTTTCTTGATTTAATTTTCATATATCCTATCACTTGTTAATGATGAAACAACAAAATACAACTTGGAGAAAACTAATAGACTTCACAAATAAAAAACTCAACAATGAACAAGAACTAGATAACTTTATTTGTTAAACAAAACATGATGCAAGCTAAACATGAAATTAAATAAAAGTAAAAAGGTTATAACTTGCATTGGAAAGATTGAAAAATGGTGTTTTCTTGATTTTTTCTTATACTATCCAATGGAACCTTCTAAAAGACTGTCAACCTTTCAAAGAAAATTCCACCAACTAAGCTTCTATAAATTTATATTAAACAACCTTCTAAATTTTTTTGCCAACCATGTTTTCTATAATCTTTCACTGACCATGATTTTTAAAAGCTTTCATTAATTTTTAGGGATTTTTTTAATGAACCTTTACTTATCCTATATATTCTTGAAACTTTTATGTCTATTTTTCATGGATATTTTTAAAAACTTAAAAAATTTCCTTTATAGTTTGTTGTTCATGACACCACTTAACCCTATAGCTTGGGGTTAAAAGATTTTACCACTTTTCAAGCACCTTCCATACTAAACTCTCTTTCTTTCGTTTAATAGTTGGTGCCCTCTCTTTAGTGAAGAATCAAACAATGTTTTCCCATTAGACTAGATCCATTGCTTTGGATTTAAATCCAATGTTGGTTTTTTACCATAAAAAAAGTCAAAGTTTGTTCTTTTAGAGTCATTCTTTATTGTAGAAAAAACACATCCTATGCCATTTTTCCTAGCCATTAGTTAGTCTCTTCTTTTGACCATTCTTTTGAACATCAAAGCATTGGAGCCAATATTAAAGATGTAGACTCAAAGCTTTTCCAAGATGGTTTAGTTGACATCCATTTCTCCATATGAACGTAGAAAGCCTTTTGTAACTTGTACTAGTATTTCAAGTACTATATTGGAGTCATTAGTGTAAAACCCAATCCACACCCCTTTTACATTTTTATGCGGGGGAATTGAGTTTTGTTTTCCAATGAATTAGCAACATTTCAATCATCCATCACCATACCCTTTGTTTGTGTTCTTCAAATTAGTGAACAACTTTAATTTATTGAATTCACGAGATAGGGGGTTCTAGAAATCTCTAATGGTCCTAAGACCATAATGATTTAATTATTATGCTCTTTCAATGAACACCTAAAGTTCTTACCCTTTGAAACATGTAAACTATTAGATCCTTACATTATGGATAGCTTCAATAAAAGCAAAAGGTTTAGGGTTGACAACCTTATTCACCATTCTTCCAAGTTGGTATGTTCAAAAGTTGGTATTAGTCTTTTTATATTATTATAAGTCATAATTCAAACATACTAACAATTGTTGTTGAAGTTGGGCAATACACACAAAATTCCAATAATAGCTTTGGATTCTATCCAAAAACATGTGGGGGATTGTTAAAGAAATGTGTTATTGGCAAATTTTGCATCCAACCCACATTAGTTAGCAAGTGCATGATTTTGGGAGCACTATATTAATAAAAGGACTTTAGGAGGCTTGAAATTCAACAAAATGTCATTTGAGGTGTTGAAATCAAAGTGCAACAATTCTTTTATGACATGTTCCAATAAATTCAAAAAAGGGTGAAAATATAAATTGATGGGCTAAATCAACTTACAAAAACTGAAACCTAGTTTTTGAAAAATTAGTTCAAAAACACATTATGATTAATGTTTATTCTTTTCTCAAATTTGTGAGGTAGTTGAATCAAATACCATTCCAAAAATGGGTTTAAATAGATTTGGCTATAGGATATAGAGGAAAGTATAAAAGTTTAAGAATGTTGTTACATGTTGATGACATGTTAAAACCTATTTGTTTGAATATGGTGACATATTTTGATCATATTTGAGAGGGTTGCTGTGACCCAACACCCACCAATGCACTAGTTCTAGATGAAGTTGTTTTGGGATGAATTTCAACCATTTCACTTAAACCAAACCAAATGTTGAGGTGGGTTGTTTTTTTCTTTCATTGATTCACCTTTCCTTTAGATTTCAAAAGTTTCCCCCCTTTTTTTTCCCTTTTTTTGCTCCTCTTTTGTTTTTTCTTTGTTCTTCTTTTCTTCCACCATCATCTTCTCTTCCATTGTCAATGTTGTAGTTTCTTTTTCATCATTTTTTTCCCTTTTTGGAAAAACTACTATTTATTATTTTTCTTCTTCTCTTTTGTTGTTGCTTATATTCTTCTTCTTATCATTTATTTCATTTTTGTTGTTATTTTAGTTTCTTATTTCATCTTTTGTTTATATCTTCTCTTCTATTGTCGCAACAACTTTTTCTTCTTCATCTTGTTCTACTTATGTCTTATTTTTCCTTTGTTTTCACCACATCAGTGTGCTTGCTACCATTGTTTGTTGCACCATCACTTAGTTATGCATGTCATGCCAAATATGCCTCTGTCCTTTTTCTTGTATTTGTTTTGTTTTGTTTTGTTTTGGTTTGTGAAACAAGAGCAAAAGCAAAAAAAAAGAAGTGAGAAAAAAAGGAGAAAAAGACAAAACAATGAAAAGAAGGAAATTAGAAAATTAGAATAAGACAAATTTTTTTTGGGTGTTTTCCTATTTTCTCTATTTTTAAATTCTAGAAAAAGAAGTTTGTTTTTTTTTCTTTTTTTCTTCTTGAATATATATATATATAATTCAAGAAGAATGATTATAGTTTTTGTTTACTTTTTATTCTTTGTTTGGTTTTACTAATTTATTTAAAAATTAAAATATTTTTGGGGGTTTTTTTGGCCATATTTTTTCAATTTTTTTGGTTTTTTCAATGTTACTTTTTTTCTTATATTTTCCCTAATAGTTTCCCCCTATTTTCTAAATTTTCATGGTCTTTAAAATTCCAAAAGATCAAGTTTGTCTTTTGTTTTCCTTTATTTCCTTTTTTTTAAAATCCAAGATTTCTTTTTATAAAAATATCTAGTAAATGATATATGTTCATACCCATGTAATTTTTTTTGGGTTTGGTTTACATTTTTCAAACTTGCATATTAATCTATACCATGTGTTTGATGCAAACTTTCAATGGAATACCATTTTGTAACCAATGCCATTCAACTCCAATTATATCACTATCAATTTTACATTCATTAACATGTTATTAAGGTGGTTATAACAACGAGAACTTACCAGTGAACACACAACATGGTGGCTAATGAAAATAGTTTTAGAAAGGGGTCTTTTGAAATTAAAAAATACATATATATATATATTAGTTGGGTTTCTTTGGCATGAACAATGGCATGGAAGTTCATAATTTCCATTTTTTGGATATTTTTAAAGTTTTGATAGATGTGATATTTGCATCAATACATGCAAGTTTTGTCTTATTGCAATTGTAACCTCATACTTGTATCATGTTTACATGCCTTGAATGTGAACATTGCATTAATGTTTTGTTGAAAATATCCCTAAAAATATGAGTTTGAAACATATTGCAATGTTACATTATTGCATTAAAAGAACTTCAAAAACATAGAGTTCAATGTGAAATAATTGCATAATGTTCACAAAATAAACATTAGTTTTATTAAATAGATTATGCAATACACATAAAATGCTAGCTAGTTCTTTTGGATGGTTTGTGCAATACCCAAATGTTGGGCATAAAATATGCATGTTCAACACCAAAATGAGAACAATTAAGAAAAAAATAGAAGGAAAAAAAATGATTGCAATAAATAAAAATAATAATTTAAAAGGATAAAAAGTAGAATTTAGGAAAAAAACATAAATAAATATTTTAAAAAAGAATTGAAAAGAAAAAAAAAGAAAAAAAATTGTATTTTGGTCACAAAATATGTAATAATTATTGAGGTTTATTAACACGCTCCCAAGCTCTTTGATAGACTCAAATGTGAGTTTGAAATGAAGATAATGGAAAAGTAAGGAGTTGGGGCACGCCCCCTGGCTCACATCACTTAGGGGGAGAAGGGTGTGCTAGAGCTCCAAGATGGGATTAGGAAGAATGATAAGCACTTAATCACTCACACGAACCTGCACAAAACCAAATAACAAGTTGGTTAATGTATAGTTGGAACACTTTTGGTGCTAGAACGAGCCATCACCTTTCCCCTTTATAGTATACTATGTACCTCTCCATGAGGCCCACATCTAAATGACATTTTGTCTCGGGACTCCCAAATGGGCATCTCGAAATCCCCAAAGTTGGGACTCCCGCGACTTTGGGGCCCCATAACTTTGCGTGTAGACCTCTGATTGAGATGAGGTCTAAAGCAAAGTTGTAACCCTCGTCAAGATCTTTCCAATGATATGTTACATGTCACCTACACGTAAGGAAATTGGGTCGATTCCCGACTTTTAGTCGTCAGGAGTCAAATTGCCAATTTGACTCCCGACCTTTCTTTTGGCCATAACTTATGTTTTAAGTGTCCAAATGGGTCATGCAAGCCCATTTTAGACATCTGCATTTCAATAGATTTCTGATGATATAAAGAAATTTTCAACCCAATGGGTTTTGGCCCCTGCAATCGCTCCTTGAAGATTCGGGAATCCATTGGGACTTCAACTCCCAAAGTGGGAGTTCATTTGGGAGTGTGAAGCTTCATTCCCTCACACTCTCTTATACTCCTAGGAGCATGAAATGTGACTGTTGGGCTTCCCTCTTAGCCCACACCTTTGCAAGTCCTTACATTGGTCACGAGCCCAAGGCTAGGGTGCGACATTTATTGTATTTGAAATGACAATTTCTTCATTTGTAGGTATTGTATTTTGTGATTAGATCTTCAACTATTTTAGTTTTTAGTAATAAATACCAAAATATGCAATATTTACGTGTGGGACACAAAAGGTGATTAAATGTGCAATACCCACATTTAGGGTTATTGTTTATTGACATTAACAAGTCAAATGTAATTAAAATGGTAGTTAGTTCATTTAATGCAATACCTTCATATTTTGTATATCATACATTGACAAACATTAACATTGTGTAAGTGATAAGTAAGTAGGTGAATAGGTGGGTGGCTAGGTAGGTAAATAAATAAATAGGTGGATAGGTAGGTGAGTGAATGGGTGGGTAGGTAGGTAAGTAAGTAGGTTGTGGCTAGGAAGGTAGATATGTACACAAATGAAAATCAAGTTAGGTCAATAATATAGCTAGGTCAATAGGGAGCCAAAAAGAATTTGTTGAAAGAATATATTTAGGTTAATTCAAGAAATATAAAAGTTTTGTCAAAAGGTAGAGGTTTTTCCAATAGGTATAAGTTTAACCATGAAGAAATAAAGGTATTTCCAAAAGATGAAAATTTAACCAAGAAAAGATAGAAGTTTTGTCAACATGTAAATGTTTAACTATGAAAAGATGGAAGTTTTTTTAATAGGTATAGGTTTAGCCAAAAAGAATTAGAAAATTTTCTAAGTGGTAGGAGTTTGACTAGGAAGGGATAGAAGTTTTACTAAGAGATAAAAGTTTAGCCAATAAAATATAAAGGTTTTGCCAAGAGGTATAAGTTCAGCTAGGAAGAGAGAAAAGTTTTTTCAAATGGTAGAGGTTTAGATAATAAGAGATATAAATTTTATTGAAAAATAAAAATTTAGCTAAAAAAAGGTAAATTTTTTCCAAGAGATAAAGGTTTAATCAAAAATAGATATAACTTTTGCCAACATGTAATGCTTTAGCAATGAAGATATGAAAGTTTTGTCAAAAAATAAAAGTTCAACCAAGAAAAGTTAATTCTTTTGTTGAGAGATAGAAGTTTAACCAAGATAATATAAAAGTTTTGTTGAGAAGTAAAGGTTCTGCATGAAGAGATAGAAGTTTTAGCTAAGAAGATATAAAGATTTTGCCAACATGTAAAGAGTTAGTCATGAAGAGATGGAGTTTTCGCCAAGAGATATATGTTTAGCCAAGAAAAGTTAAAAGTTGTGTCAAAAGGCCAAAGTTTAGTCATAAAATATAAAAGGTAGGTAGACAAGGGGTTGATAGATAGAACAAAGATGTAAATCCATAATGAAGCTAAGTCAGTAAGATAGTTAAGAAATTAAGGTAACTAGGTTGGAAGGACTTGGGTCTTTCCATCTTGTACCTTTTCCTCCCCCCTCAACAATTCCAAAGGCACCCATGTTTCTTCACTTAATCTGACTTACCACATAGTCTCTCACCTTTGCCTTTAAGATTAAATTAGCCTAGGCCAAACCAAAAATGGTGAAGAACAAAGGTAGGCATAAAAATTCTTGGCAATCAAATGGGGTTATTATACACATTGAGTTATCTTATAATACCTTTACCATTTTGATAGTAATAATTAAATCATTTTTATAGTTATTTTGAGAAAGTTAAATAGTTAAATGTGTAATAGGGTTTGGTAGGTTTCAGAGAATTTTAAAGGACCAATGGAAATGGTAGAAAGGCACTATTTTTTTTTTTCAATGTTTAGTAAAATAGGGATGTTTGTAGGCTTGAAGATTTCATTCTTTGGGCAAAATGGGATTGTTCCACTTGATGGGGTTTGAATTTGTTTTTTTTTAGCGATCTTGAGTGAACTAACAATTCAATGTGTAACAAGGGGTGTGTCACATTGTGGCATTGCTATTGACATTAAAAAAGTATCTTAATGTAAAAGAAGGATTATTAAAACTCAAATATTTTACCGTGCAAAAATATAATTTTTGAAAACTCCTCTAAAAGAAACCAAAACCAAAACCCTAAACCTTAAACCCTTACAACTCTATAATTAATTTCAAGTTTCAACACACGCCAAAATATCATCTTTCAAAAATCCTCATATAAAAATAGAGCTATTAGCTTAGGGGCCAAAATCCCTTAAGCTACTATACTCTATAATGAATCTAAACACAATATCCTTCTTACCTTGGTAGGCAAAGCCAATAGACTATTTACATATAGGCACGGTTCTTGTACATTACTTGTGCATTTTGTTTTCTTTTTGGGGAGGTTGGGGGTTGTTGGATTTTTTTGGATTTTTGTTGTCCTTAATGTGTTCACATCGAGTTCTCACTACCTTTCCAACAAGTTCTTCAAGTTCTCAATGTGCTCTCCAACATGTTCCCAATAGTACCTTACTTTATCCCATATCCTTTGCCTTAAGTTATACTCTTGTAAACTATATAAGCAGCCTGAAAGGATAAGAATGCAATATTTTTACAAATTTTGTAACTATCCAATCCTGGATTTCATTTATTTATTTATCTTTTTGGGTTTTGTTTTGTTTTGGTTTGTTTGTGATGGTCCTATCAATTATGCTTGCCACAAAAGGAAAAAAATAAAATTGAACTTTGGGGGTGCCTGACCACTACCCATTGTCCCACAATTTGTGCCCCTACCGTTGGCCTAGGCCAAAAATGGTGAAGAATAGATGGCGGTGTATAAATTCTTTGCACCCAATGAGGTGATCAGCATGCACCCTCGACTACATTATTTTTTTCCTTCTTCTTTTGGGAGGGTGGTTGAGTGTTGGAGTTTTGTTCGTGATGTGTCAATATGGCCCCTTCCAAAAAAGAAAAATAAAATGGGAGCATACCCATGAACTAATTAATAAGAATCACAATTGGTAGGGTGTTCTTTGTAATGGGTATTAGCCCAGGCCAAAAATGGTGACAAACCCTTTTGGGAAGAGAAATTTCATCCAGCCAATGGGAAGGCCCAAGCATGCACTCAAGGTGCCTTGCTTTTAAAAATTAATTTTGAGGCAAGGAAATTTTTCCCATTTCTCCCTGGTTCCCAATGTGTTCCCTTTAGGTTTCCAATGGGTTCCCATCAGGTTCCCAATATGTTCCCCAGGTTTCCAATGTGTTCCCCCAACATGTTCTGCATAGCACCTCATTTTTATTCCATATGCTTTGCCAAATGTTCTCCTCCTTTCACCTCTATAGGAGGGCCAAAGTGGGGGAAACTCTACATTTCCAATCAAAACCTTCTTTTTTGGGGAGCCTCCATAGTTTTTTTTTACCCCTTCTTTTTTTGAGTGATGGGCCAATCAAATTGGCTCATTGCAAATAAAAAAATAAAAAAAATAAAATTGAAATTGGGAGGGACCCCATCTAATTAATAGGAGAGGTGAATTACAGAGGGTGACAATGCTTTCAGTACATGAAAGCAGAAGAAAAGTGTTTCACAACTAAATAGTAACTAGATTGCTATGCAACATGTTGATAATAATATTCCACAGACCCAAGTAGTTGCCCCAGACACTTCAATAGGCAGTTGTTTGGTGTTTCTAAAAAGTTGTGTTTTCTGTAATCTAGAAACTATATAAACTTCTGTTTGAAAACACGTGGTTAATTGTATGCTAACTTGCAACCTTACAATATATGCAAGTTGCAACCCAAAAAGGCATGCCGATCACATGCTTTGGGTACCCAACAGTTGATTGCAATCTTTTACCTTTTTTGGACAACAACAACTTTCAGTTCGTAGTTCAAACTTCAAACACATAGATTTTCATTGAACCCGTATACCTATCACCTCAAGGAGGTTTCAAGAGTATTATATCAACAACCTTCTTGCAGTATAGATCTATATAGGGAAATGTGCATTGATGTGTGGTTCAATAATATGCATTGTGTACACCATCACTTGTGTTTTGGATGGATGGATGATCGTGAACAATAGCACTAACCTCTGTGTTCACAAACCTTTGTTTGATCACTCCTACCATATCCACGGTGTTGAAACGACAAACCATTTCATCACCTTCCATTTTATTTTTGTAAACTAATAGACCATCACAATTGTAAAATAAAATCAATTGCATTGCATTGCACAAAAACCAAAATCACATCAATTAACAATGTTCATATTCAGATAAATACATATAAGGTTCTTGTCACAACTGAAAACCACAAACTTGCAATAATGAAAGGAGATTCAAAACTAGTGTTTTTCTTTTAGGTGAATTTTCACAACTTTGCGAGGAAAAAAACTGAAGGAGTTATGAAAGATATAAAGGATTTTTTAGCAAAAAAATGGACCCAAGTCTTCACACTATGAGAAAAAAAAATCCTAAGTTCGTCACATTTAGATATTGAGATCATGTAAGTAAAATGTACAAAAGTTCTCTTGTCCTGCCTGACATGTAGATATTAATATTTAGATGGTTGTCAATTCACCACCTAGTTCACAAATTTGAAAAAAAGAAAGAAACACTTGTCCAAATTATGTTGATCGAATAGAGTTATATCCATAAAGGTAAGAAAAACACAACAGCAGAGAACCCTGAGTTTGGTCATACACAGTGTGAGATTTTTTTAAAAAAAACCTGCAGAAAAATACATCAGCATTCAAGGGGGGTGAAACTCAGAAAACCATCAATTTTTGTGATAAACTAAGTTTCATCCTGGCTTTGGTTTTTCCTGAGCGCTTCAACTGCTACTACCCGTACAACTACTGTAATAATTATTCTTGAACCTTGTGCAGTAAAATGCTAAGTTTCATCATTTCATATTGAGATTTAATAAAATTTCCTTACTTTGTGGATACCACTGAAGAAAGAGGGAATAGGGGCAAAAGGAGGCCCGAAGTCAGGGTTACTGTACAGTTAACTCTAGTATCAACTTATTTTGATATTAGCTGGTACTGGTATTTGCTACCTATTTAAATTT
>Ga0209208_10006349_pt1 | contig 16304 bp, 16 predicted proteins | sample S1TSphfallax_3_FD_187694 | JGI IMG/M metagenome (GOLD analysis project Ga0209208, IMG submission 187694) | Host-associated microbial communities from peat moss isolated from Minnesota, USA - S1T2_Fd - Sphagnum fallax MG (SPAdes) (version 2) | ecosystem: Host-associated > Plants > Peat moss >...
AGTTAACATTCAGCAATTTGCAAAAACCAAAACCCATTTGCAAAAGTATGGAATATATATATATATAGATTACCAATATAGACTTGGATTGAATTGATGCTTGGGCATCTCTTACCCCCTTCATCCTTCACCCTAAATCCTAACCCTCACTGTTTTCTAAACCCATCGCCATGGCCACAAGCTTCAAAGGATACAGAAGGTGGATAGATAAAACATTTAAATTAATGATGTATTGGCAGGTGTGCATCTGGGGGATCCGTGGCGCAATGGTAGCGCGTCTGACTCCAGATCAGAAGGTTGCGTGTTCGATTCACGTCGGGTTCAAAATCCCGAGATGTGCAATCCCCACTTTTTCATACTTTTTTTGTGGCTACACGCAGGGTTTAGGGTTTTGGAGTAGTTGTACTTGTGCTAAAACCCTACACCATGGAGTTCAAGACGCACGTGTGTGTTGGAACTCTGCCAGTGCTTCCAATTTTCATCACCTTACTTGATGTGGTAGCTGTTTGTTTGCTGCAGTGCTGCTCGTGCTATGCCTGTTCCTGAGCAGATGAGGCATTATGATGAGTGCTACTTATGCTCTAGCTTCCAATACAGCGACATCCTTGTGGTGAACAAAGCGTGGAGCTTGCTGCCCTGTTGTGCTGAACTTTGCAAATCAAGCGACTTGCTTGCATTCTTTTGCAGGAAAAATGCAGGTGGGTCATATAGTAGACAACATAAAAGCTCGCAGGAACAAGAAGTAATATAGTCGATTTTCTGAAAAAAATTGGTTGTTGCAGAATGTAGCAGGCTCTCCTATGACAATTGTCATGTGAAGAATATCAAAGATATTTGTGGCTAAGCGGTTGAAACATTTATATGATGCTTGGCTACTATTTTCTTTGTAGAAGCTTAAGCACTTCATCTATTCTAGATCTGAAACTTTGAGGTTCAAGTGTTGGACCCCCCCCCCTTTCCTCTTATCCTTTTTACCTTTTCTTTATTGTTGAAAATCTCTGTGCCTTTTCTCAGAGAATGGAATGACACCTGTATTTTGCTCTGTAGATTTGTTCCAGCTTTGAAGTATCAAAACAGGACTGCAAAGCTTCGAGTGCTACACTTCTGATGGTACACTGTTCAGATTAAGATGCTCATGAGAGACATAGATGATTTGACACAGGAATCGGTCAGTCACTGGACAAACAGTGTGTGGCAAAATCCTTTGCTGCAATTGACAACTAACTGCATATCTGCATGGCAGTTTGCTGAGAAATGAAAGAAAGATTCATACACAATGAACCAAAACAAAGACCAGTGCATGAGTGCTACGGTCTCTTCCAATGAGATGAGCAAAGCCATCAATTGTTTGTAGGACAAAACAGAGCTTGCATCCATCCCCTGGTGAATCTCAAAACAGATTTTCGCATTGAGGATCTGTTCACACTTCTTTTAAGGCCTCAATTAAAAGGGGTGAAACATTCATCAATCCAATTTGAATCACTAAAGCAAATGATGATGGCCCCCCTTGATATTAAGTGACGTTAACACATTGCAGGTGAAACATGAGCAGAACTCAATGGAACTGGCAAGCTTGAAAAACAGGGTGAGATAGAAACCCACTGAAGAAACAATGAACTGAATTTGAGCTCTTCAGAAGCCACATAATAAATTCGCAAGTGGTGAATTCAATATCACATTACATGCTCATACAGCACTTATGGCATGGGGCTTTTCCTCGCAATCAAATGCAACAAGAGATTTAACACAAATCTCCCCTGAATACGAAATCCAGCAGCACATACATGTGTGCAATCACCCTCCAAAATGCCTTCTGTCAAGTGTGAACCCTAAACCGCTGATCCTAAAATAAAATCTACACACCTTGATCCTGCCTTCCACTTCAGGTACTAACCACATTGATCATCATAGCTTTGCTCAGATGATGTGATGATTTCCTCTTCAATGTGTATTGTTACTTGGAATGTGGAAGGCGAAATTGTGGTCTTTCCAGACACCATCCACTAGATACTTTTCATAAAAGTTGGCCTCTCCAGTCTTGTAAACTGATATGACTGCCATGCTGCGGGTCCCATAATGACCGTCTCCATGTTCACAGTCCACAAATATAGAGCTTAATTTATGTTCCCATTCAATTGCCACACCTGTTTTTGGCAATGCCCATACTTCAGCTTGTGTACGATCATTGAGTACATCATTGATGATTCGATCTTCAGGTATAGGTTGATCTTGATATTCCAACAACAAATTTTCCAGCTTTTGCCTTCCCAGTAATGCTTTGGGCCATGGAGAGTCCAAATTTGCATTGCTTAGGCAGTGAACTCCTGGTGACACCTGTCCCATTTTCCCTTTTAGACTTAAACCCTAAACCCTGAACCCTGCACAATAAAAGCCTAGACATAAACTTCTAAACCAAACATACCAGTTCTCTCAATCTTGTCCAAAGAATCAAGGTTGCAAACTTGGCTATTATAGCAATTTTTATGACATCCTTGCTTCAGAATGTGAAGCTGACCTTTTTAATTTGGATTGGAGACCCCTGGGGCCGATTTGAAATGCAGGCCATATCTCCTGTTGTCAAATCTGCCACCACTAAGTTAAACCCTGCATAATCTTCAGTTTTTGATGCCACGTCTTCCAGATACTCTGCTGGAGTTTTTGTGCCTTTAAGGAAGAGAATGGGAAGCTGGCCCCTGCTAACCAATCCCATCTCCATACCATGGGGCTCACGGAAATTGGTCAAGAAAGCAACTCGACCTGTCTCTGAGACAGCCAGCCAAGTCCCTCCTTCCTTAGCATCCTGTCCCCCAAGAATTTCTTCCTATGAGCAGCAGCAGCACCCCAAAGTGGAACATTAGATGTAATAGACAAGGCAAGGAGAAGAGGGATCAGAGAGGATGCACTCAATCTACTGATGGGCAGAGGCCAAGATTTGGAACCTAGGGTTTCACTGCATCTACAACCTTCTTTATCCTCATTCAAAACTCAAACAAAACCCCTAAATTGGGTGAGCAGCCAAGGAATTCTGATATCACAAGAGATTCTAGCATGAACAGATTACAGCAGACATGATGGGGCCGTTCTTTCAAACATAGCCAGTAATTCTTAACATTCAAGCAGAAAGGTGAGATATGTATGAACTGGGTGGATATGAAAATTACAACATGCTGAATAGTATGATTAATGGGAGCACATTGGGAAAATGTATCTTATGTCAAGCAATGCCATAGAACAGATTATAACGAGTAAAATCTGAAGTGTAGCATAGTCCTCAGAATATGTAAGAACTGTAATTGTACAGATAAAATTGAAGGGGTTCAGGATAAGAAAACTTGAAGGCTGCATAATCATGAAAGCTACGCAGATGATGAATTGGTGAGTCACAAGAAAACCAGAGTCTGACAAGATGTGGAGATGGGAAACATGGGAAGACATGATGACAGTTCAAGAGAAACCAAAGAAATACAAGCTGTGCACATGGGAAAAAGGAAAAAAAAGGGGGGTTCGAGGAGTTTCTGAATCCTTCTAATCCCTAGTCAAACTTTCTGTGACATTAGAGACTTTAAAACCTCTACATACCCCGAAAAATTTCTACTATACTCATTTTCTTGGATCCAAAATACACTTACAGACAGACTGTAGAAAAGCCATTGTAGTTCATGCAGCAAACATTAGGGTTAGCATGATCCATGAAACAAACCTTAGGGTTCCATGAAACAAAACTTAGGGTTGCGTGATCTACAATGGGCTTTTGCTCAACAATCAGAAATATGAATGATTGGAAAGAAAAGCAAATTCTGCGCATGGTGTGTTGGTTTATAAGAAGGCAGAGGATATGGAGCGAGAAGAAATGATGATACCTGGCCAGGCCAACGGTGCACAGGGAGGGTGGGACGCGAATGGAACTCATCACGGTTGAGAGCTAGCAGGAATTTGTACACTGGATGTGCATCCAGCACCCAAAATGCTATGCACATCCTTCTTCTTCTTCTTCTTCTTCCGATTTCTTTCCTCAACTGTTCTTCTTCCTTTTTTCTTCCTTCCCAATCTATTTACACCTCTTGTTTGTCCCCAGCACAAAAAACGCCAGACGTATTCACTCCCAAAGCAGATCACCACAACAACAACAACAACAACAACAACAAAAATTGCCCAGAATTCCCAAGTCCACAATTCCTCACTTGATGTCTGTCCTCTCTTGCATCCCCAAAACCCACGACACCCAGTGCTCCAGTTTCTTTTTCTTTTTCTTTTTTTTCCAATTTTCTGACGTTGCGTCAGTAGCCAGCATCACTATTTTCTTTAAGAAAATTTTTTATGTGGAAAAAATGGCGATCATCCATAAGAAAATGTGAAAAATGTGGCGATCATCCACGGGAAGATTTAGCCAAATCTGGCTACAAACCACATATGACGTACAGAACTTTAATCATCCTTCTATATCTTTGGCTCCACACTCAAAACCAAATGTGACAAATTGGCGATTTTAATTATTTTTTCTCACTTTGGCGATTGACAACCTACAAAATCACTTCTTTTTTAACTTTTAATTTTTAATTTGGCACTATTATTTTTCGAAATTTGATGGTTTTTTAAACTGTAATTAGGATGTAGTTCAAGTTTTAAATATTATGATATTCAGTTTGAAGTTTGGACTTGTAAATATGCACAGATATACAAATTAAATCAGGGGTTTCTTTTTTGTGGCGAATTTTCTCATATTGGAAAACATGAAAATAAAATAGAAATAAAATGTTAAGGATTTCCTTGCTTTTTCTTCTTCTTTTTTATGGCAAAAAAAGCTGAAAATTTTGAGAAAAAAAACTTGAGAAAACTTCGCTCAATGCAGTTTATAGTTTTGGGGCAGTCAGTATATCTGATATCGCCACTATTCTAAAATTGTGTTGCCAATAAATGCTTTATCTTGGTTGAGATTCTTGCCAATTAATGCTACCTTAAGAAACTGAAAAATAAAACCCTAAATTCAATAATCTCTCCAAAAGTTTTGTTGGTTTTTTTTTTTTTTAAATAATTTTTTATAATAATTTTTATTTTATTTTTTTAGCTTTTTCCTGTCTAAAGCGATTAAAAGAAATATGATTGGTTTTGATTAACCATCACAATAATTGCCTTATGGGATGACAATTATTTGATCCTCACAATCATCCAATATTTCTTCATGTTCACGATTGGTGATAGGAAAATAACTTGCACATTATTTTACATGTGATGGATTTAATAATGGCCCACAACCAAGTGTAAAATCCACTCTAAAGTTCATATTTGACAAAGTTTGGTACAATTGCATCAATTTGGACAAGAACTACCTACCCGCAAAATCAACATACAACAACACCTACTCCTGCTAATACCTAACGGACACGTCTATCCACAATAATTCATCCAAATTTGCGATGTTTGACCATATTTTCTTTCAATTTGGAAAGGGTATTAATAAGACTAAAAGGTTCATTGCACTTGAATTTAAGGAAAACATTTCTTGCAATCAGTTCTACCAACACAATTTCCATCCAATCGCCTCCACTTTGGCCCATTTAATGCATAATGTGTATTGGTTAGCAATATTTATTTATTTTAATTAAAATGAAAAGAAGGATTTTTTTAATTAAATTTTTGAGGGAATTTTTATGCCTTTTGTAAGTTTTAAGTTGTTTAATGGTTTGAAAGATTAGGGTTTGTTCTCAAGTGAAGATAATGCATGTTGTTTATCATTAGTATGCAAAATAATGACCATAACCTATAGATCTTGTGGCAACAAAATTTAACATGGGGTGATTTTGATCATTAATCATCTTTATTTCACAAGGAATATCACATAAATATGTAATCATTTTTTATATGATAATTAAATTTGACATGAAATGATTTGTGCATTAATGAAATTTGTTGCACAAGGATTACCACATTCGTTACACGAATAGGTGGTTTTTGAAATAACAACTAAATTTGACATGGGGTGATTTGTTCATTAATGTTCGCTATCTCATAAGGATTATCGTAACAATCACATGAATAAATAGTTGTTTGTGGAAATGGTAATGAAATTTGACATGTAAAGATGTGTTTGGAATGTTCATAATTTTACATGATGTTTCATAAATTTATATGTAAGAAACATCACATGTCAATTAACAATCCGTGTGTCTTTTAACATCTAGCTATTCAAAATGCAATTATTAATGGTTTTGGCAATAATGACATAAGTGAAGGTCCCATGTTCTTTGATAAACAAATGTGAAAAATAATCATGAAATATTGGATATCAATATTCATTAAATAAATATTGAAATAGTAAATATCAATAGTTCCATTTAAATATATTCAATTGAAGAGAAATGGGATGCAAATTGGTACATAAAGTATTGAAAATTATCTACTTATGACCATGGTGTTGGAAAAATAAAACTTTAAATGAACATAAATCCAAAAAGAGACCTTCCATTCCTCTTTACTTGGAATTATCTAAAATTTTCCAATTTGGAATTGTCTTCCAAAGGATGACTTATAAAACATAAAGTCATTTTTCCAAAATGTACTTAAGCCTTGTGTTACTTTGCATTACCACTGATGATCGGTTAGTTTTTATTCTACACAATTAGCACATAACTATTTATAACAACAACATTCAAGTGTGGCATTTACAAGCTTTTTTTTATGGAGTTAATAATCCATTGAATTTTAATCAATGTTTTTTTTAGGGGGCAATTTTGCCAAATTTTGACCTGAAAATCTAAATTTGAACCATAAAGAAGACTTTTCATGAAAAAAATTGCCCAAATTTGCTAGATTTCAAGAACAAATTTTGAATCATAAATTATTTATGATAAGTTCTAGTATGTAGTCAAGAATATAGAAATTTTATTTATTTTTCTTACTTTCATATCTAGTATGTAACCAAATATGGCTAAATCACCTTATGGATGATTGCAACTTCAATTACATCACAAAATTGAAAAAGAAAACCATGAGTTTAATCATATTTTGTAGATATACATTTGTGTACATTGACTTAACCTATGTTTGCATTGTTGTCAAGGGTTGTATTTCAATTGCATATTCATTTATGAGATATCAATCTTCATTCATTCAAATCATGTGAATAGTTATTTTTGGGAATAGTTGTTGAATTATGATTTCATTTAGTAAGGACCCAATATGTGATACAACCATTAAAAAATGGCATATATATTTTTTGAAATAAACAAATGAAGATTGAACAAATTTTAAGAACTAAAAAAAAGACACTTTTGAGGGAATCTTATTTTCTATAATGTTTAGATTTTATTTTTGTGGTTTATATTTCATGTATTTTTTTTAATGTTTTAAAAAGGAACAATATTTATTCTAAAGTCTTTTTTTTTCCAAATTATATTTTGAAAAGTATTGAAATCATGTAATTACATATTGTAACATTTCTTTGGTGTCAATTTGGTCGAGTTGATCATGACAACTTTGTCTTTGAATGATTTGAATTTCATTGTTTTTTAAAAATGGTTTTTTTTAATCTGCAAAGGACCCCACCCATGAGCGGTTTAAGGTTCTTTTTTTATAAAGGCCTCCTTTTTTTTCTTTTGCTCTTTCTTTCTTTCCTTCTCATGATAACTACTTTTTATTACACCTATTCATCAAGAGTGGGGAATCTCACACTTATAAAAGTAGGTGTAAAATCCTTTGTCGAAAAGATGATGGTTACTATAGCCTATGGTCAATTTCATCATTAAATAATCCTTAAAAGCCTAAAATGGAATTTCGTAAAATATACACTAGAAAATGTCAAAAATAAAAATTATTTTAAACTACTAATCACAAAAATTTTGAAAACTTTTTCTACAAGCCATTATTCAACACAAAAGTAATGGGGATCAATCTATGACTCTAGTTAATGTTCCAAAAGCACGAAAAAAGTGTGTTTTTGTGAGAGCTCTTGAGAGAACTTCATTTACTACAAAAAAAAATTGTTCTTACACAATTTATTTTTTTTGTTTTAAGATCTTCCTTTTTTCACCACCATGCGCAACAACACATCAAATCATTTTTAAAAATTGCGAGAGTAGTTATAATAGCACATGAGTTGTAACTATAGAGGAGTTGTAGATGTAGAAAAGTTACAATTACAAAAGAGTTGCAACTATGACAATGTTGTAATTGCAAAGGTGTTAGTTGGGGAGGTGTTGGAACTTTGGAGGTGGTAGGTGCAAAGGTGTTGCAACTATGGAGGTGTTGTAAATGCAAAGATGTTGCAACTACAAAAATGTCAATTGTGAAGGTGTTACAACTACGAAAGTGTCATAATTACAAAAGTGTCAATTTGCAAAGGTGTTGCAGCTATAGAGTTGTCACAACTATAGAAGTGTCAACTACAAAGGTGTTGGAGCTAGGGAAGTGTCAACTATGAAGGTGTTGAATCAAATGTCAATGGGCTTGCGATGATATGATTACAATGTTTGTCATTGATTTGATAAGGAAAAAACAACTAGCATTTTGAACTTGAAAATCTTTGATCTTCTTGGGAGCCATCATTGAGCTTTTGAAATACAAGCATTAACTTTAGGTAAGAGGTAACAAGAAAACACTAAGAAAGTTCAAACATCTTGTTCATGCATCACTTCTTGCATGTCTACTTCCTTGTTATTTTGGTATCGATTACTATTGCAAGTATTGAACTACCAAACTTTCATTCAAATCCTATTGTTGTTTGAAATGTTTTTCCCCAATTCTTTTAAATCATGTTGTTGGTTGCAAGTCTTTCTATTGGTTCTTTTAAAACCTATTGCTTACAAGTCTTTCTCCTGATTCTTTCAAATCATGTTGTTGTTTGGAAGTCTTACTTTTAATTTTTTAAGATCATGTTGCTGGTTGCAAAATTTTCTTCCACTTCTTTCAAATGTTGCATTTTTCCAAGTATTCTAAAATAATATGCAAGTGGGGATTGATTATCCAAGGCATTCATTGATTCATTTTTGAGTGTTTGTAAAATGTTCTTCCACAATAACACATGATGGTTTTTGGATGTTTCCATGGTATAATGTAAACAAAAAAAATCACAATTTGACATTTTTCATTGCAACACATTTTTTATGTGTCTTTATAAATATTTGGAAAAAGGTTATTTGATGGAAATGTGCAATTAAAGGTGGATAACATTGTAAATTGTTATAATGTTTGAAATAATTGGTGCACATAACAACAATTCAATAGTCAATTGGAGTGATTTTTAATTTACAATTATGTGTCATAAACAATGTAATGTGAGAAAATGATAAAAAAATATTATTTTTGATGGAAATTTGTTCATGAAACTTTGCACATACAAAGAAACCACCATAATGAATAATCTTCCACATCAAAAATTTCAATTTGTCATAAAGTCAAGAAGTTTATATTATATGTTACAAAATATTTGATAGTACATTATGTTATTACAATGTTGATGATTATGATTTTTTGAATGGTAAAATCTTCTTCCGGGTGAAATTTTACGTGTTACCATTTTTGATATTATATGTATTTCTAATTTTGACACAATATGTACATCATACCATGGAAACACCCTTCTTCTCCATGGCTTCTGATGGGTGTTTAAGTGCTATTCTTCTTCACACATGCAACATGTGTTATGTGTTTTTCCTTCTTCAGCTTATACATGTGAAAGTGGGAACAAGAGGTGGTGTTATAAATTAGGTAGCAATGGGGAAACCAAACAAAACCGCAACATGGTTTCAAGTAGTGAAGAAGGCTTTTAGGTCATCAAAGCGAAAGTTTGACAACAAAAATTCGGATATGTTGAAAATCAATAGTCCCATGCATTATTGTGTTAATTTCTATACCAATTTGAATGTGACAAAATTAACTAGACTTGAACTACTTTACGAGGTAGATAATGAAATCTTATTGATGTTGCTTATGTTTTTATGTTTGGTATTTTTGTTTATCTCAAGCATTTTGATGCAAATTGTTGGCAATTTTGCATGGTGCAATGTCAACAACATGTAGTATAGGAAGGGAAAGAAGAAAAAAAATGATGATTGTTTTGAATTTGTGATGTTTTCATTTGTGTGTTGCAAAAAATCCATATTAATGAAAAAATTTGATATTAACATCACGACCTTGACTATACTTTTCTCCAAGAGTTAACACCTCTTCCACTTCCTTCCTTTGGAAAAATGAACGTTGATGAAGTTGAGCAACTACAATAAGGACGAAGTAATAATAATAAGTAACCACCCATTATAGGTATTAATGTTGTCATAGAAGCAACAATAGCAATCATGGATGCACATGTGATAGTTGATAACAACTTTTGGGAAAATGAACACAAATGGGAATTGTCATGACCATAGGTAGTAGCCAAAGATTTGGAGAATATTATTACTGATGGGAACAATCATGCGAAGCAATCTACATTGGAGTTGGTGTTACATCAAAAACAAGATGAAAGTTCAAAACACTATTAGAAAAATTGGTTTTTTTTACTAACAAAGTATGGACCATTTCAATTGGTCAATTTGATTGGTCAAATTTCTACTCATATCAAAAAAACAATTTGTGGCAAATATGTAGGTAGGTAGGTTGTAAATAGGCATGTAGGTAGGTGGTAGCCTAACCTAGCCTAACCTAGCCTACCTTATCCTATTTGACCTACCTTAACCTAACATAATATATCCAACTTAACCTACCCTACCTACTTTAGCCCCTTAAACATGTACATAGGCTATAATGTTAGGAATTGAACCTTTGACCTCCCCAATGATAAACCAAATCCTTAACCAATGGACCACACCATCAAAAGATGTTTTATTTTTGTCAATTATTTTATTTTGCATGTTTATTTAGACACATCAGTACAAGACTATGAAGTATGAAAATAGGTAGGTGGTGGGTGAATGGGTAAATAGGTAGGTGCATGGGTGGGTAAATAGATAAGCAAGTGGATGGGTAGGTAGTATGTATGTAAATAAGTGTGTGGGTAAATAGATAGGTAGTACATCCATGTGGTTGGGTGGGTGGATAGGCAGGTAAGTAGGTAGGTAAATAATACATTTAAGTAGGAAAATAGGTATGTAGTATGTAGGTAGGTGGGTGATGGGTAGGTAGGTATTACATCTATTTATGTGAGTGGGTTGGTAGGTAGGTACTACATTTAGGTAGGTGGGTGAGTTGGTATATAGGTAGTACATTTAAATAGGTGGGTGGGTTGGCAGGTAGGTAGATAGGTTGTAAAATTATAAATGGGAGGTAGGAGGTAGGTATGTAATAGGCTTAAGATGTCCCATTGAGAAAAAAACATTGGTCATTTTGATTAATGATGTCAATTTTTTATGTTCAATTTGACTAAATGGCCCATTTGACTAAAATCCATTGGCTATTTTGACTAAGGTTGTCTAACTTGACTAGATGTAGTAGTCAAATAAATCACTTTAATAAAGTAGATCAATTTTAAAATACATGTTTTGGGCCTTTAGTCAAAATGGACATGTCCATTAGTAAAAAAAATCCAATTAATCAATTTGAACCATTTGAAAAACCAATTTTTGTAGTAGTGTTAGTGGTTCCAATAGTTACCAAGATTGAACAAATTTTTGCAAGAAGTTCCTTGGTATGTGAAACAATAATTCTATTTCAAGCTCCTCTTTCTTTGAGGTTTATAACACATGTTGCCTTTTTGTTGGTCTATTAGTCTTTTGGTCTGTCATTGTTTGTTTGTTTTTCCTCCTTGATTTGTGAGGTTTATAGGTACATATGGCAAATGAGAATTATTGGAAAACTTGTAATGAAAAAATGGTTTGTGTGTGTGTGTGTGTGTGGTGGGGTCTATGTCATGTTATGTTGCACTTTGTTATTATGTGTTGGATGGGTGGAAACTATGGGCTTTGAAATAGCTAGTTAGATTTCAAACCTTGGTTTGTGGCCCTAAAATGAGAAAACAAATAGGTATTACATTGCAAGTTGTGGAAATGTTTGTTTGTCTTCAAGTTCAAATTTGTGTTTGTCATGTTCAAATATCTAAGGAAGGGCAAGGTTTATAATACAAGTTGCTACAACACTAACAAATTAACAGATCTTGTGCAAATAAAGATAGTTCAGTAATGTACATTTCTAAAGTTACAAAAAATAAATTTATTTCCTTAAAAAAAAAATTCATTTATATTTTTTCCTTCTCTCTTCTATTTTTCACAATGTTGAGAAACATGCACATAAAGGTTTAAAGTAGATGAAGTTAATTCTTTACTGAAATGGGTTTACTTTGTTTTCCATTTTTGTCATTTTCTCACATGGTCGTTCATGTTGATGTTTCATCATACACGTTTCAAACATAATGTTAGGATGTAAACTTTACACAAAGTCTTGAAGATGGTGCTCATAAACATGAGCAAATTGAGTTCATGTGCCTTTGTCACAACATGTAGTACTATTAAAATTGTGTAAAAATTAACATAGGTCAAACACATGTTAAAAATATCAAATCTATGAAAATGTTGGTTGACAATGCTAAAGGAATACAACTTTTGAATAAATACTAACACTTGAAAGGTGTTCAAAGCTTTTTTCATGCTATAATGAAACCACAACCTTTTTAATCATGTGTATTTTAAGTAGGCATTTGTCAAGGGGAAGCTATAAAATGTGGGTAGTATTTGAGGGAAGAGAGAAACAATTGTTTGAAGTGAATTTGCATTATTTCAAGTATAATTTTATTTTATTTTTTTAATCGTGCACAAAATTGCATGTTTCTAAATCAACAATTAAAACAAAAGGATTCCAATGAAACTCAATAGAATTTCATTTATTTCTAGCAAGGTCTTTCAATTTGAAAATGTTCATGATATCACTAGGGGTAGGTTTTGAAACTACAACCTTTAGATCTTTTTCTAAACATTGTTGCATGATAGTTCTTGTATCTTCTTTAAGGTCTAGATCACTATCATCAAAGTCAATTGGATCACAAATCTTTATTTCTTGGGTAAGATTTTATGAAAATAATGTTTTAGTTGCATTCACTCCCTATGTTTCCATTTGAAAATCTAGATTGAAGCTTTGAAATAGGCCTATTTTTTCCCAACCTTTACATATCATGGTTTTTCTTTTGTTGAGTTGTGTCCATGCATAAAAAAACCAAGCACAAAGGTGAGGTTTGATCACCAACATTCAACTATTTTGTTTAGTAGTTGCTCCTCAATGGTTGAGGATGTGGACACATATGGAATTACTATTTGAAAGAATACTTAAATGGCCATTGGAAGATTACATTTACATGTTGAAGCTTCCATGTACAATTTGTAGGTATGAACACCAAACAAACTTATGGGTATTTTGATTTCATCTAGTCCATGAACAAACTAGCAATCAATGAACCAAATCATCTTTTGGTTTTCTAGCAAATTTAATTCATGCATTTGACTTTTCATGTAAGGAATCAAAATCCTTTCAAGAGATTGTTGACATGTTTCAAGTGTGGACCAATGATTAATAGAATACATAAGATGAAAACTTGCTATTAGACAAGAAACTTTTCCTGTAGTGTTTGGAAGGAGACATCTCATTGTTGATTCTAAATAAATAATTTGCAAAGGTAAGAAATTTCCATTAGTTGAAGATGATACTACAATTATAATTTGTCTTTTGTCCTCAATCCCTAAGACATGATTGTTTTTTTCCTTTTCATCTCCCATGTCCTTTCTCCTCTTGTAGGTACGAGATGAACACCTATTTGATCTTTGTTATTCACTAATGTTGCAGGGATGTTATATGTTTTTATAAGATAAGTTACCTTGTAATCCATTTCTATCCCTTGATCTACCTAATTTGGTGGTAGTTTTGCTATTGTTGTGGTAGCTGATTTATATGACCAACCTAAGGTAGCTTTCATAAAATGCCTCACCCATGGTAATGTAACCTTGAATGAATCAATTAATAGTTCAAGAGTTTTGTGTTCAAAGAAACCATGGATGATGGGTTGGACTATGGGTCTTAACAAAACTTGCCTGAATGCTTTAATGTTTTGCAATAAAGATTGAAATTCCTCTTTCAATTTTGGCCTACACTCAAGTATTGCAACCTATTGTTGTGACATTATGAAAACAATATGTCGTTTTATGGAATTTTGAATGTTTGGTTTGAACGTTTCATCAAATGTGAATCACTCTATTAAAGAAAATCTTGCAAGCTTGTCAAATGGACTTGTGTGTTATCTTGGATTTTTTTGGAATGTTTGTAGATAATGTAAAACATTGGTTTATTTTTTGTGTTTCTTCATTACAATCTGAATTGAAGGCCAAAATTATGGGTCAAACCATTGTGTGTGAGTACTTATTTTTTTCTTGGGCCTTTGATTATTTATTTCTTCATCACTTTCTTATTATATTTGATTGTCAAATGAATGTAATGTCAATTGAGGTTACAAATTTTGCTTTCCAATTGGGCATTTAGTTATTTTCATTGTGGCTTTTTGCAGATTGGTCCTCTCATTTTCAGCTACCAACATTTTTGCTTCATGACATAAGCCCTTTTCATGTTCTTCCTTTCCAATCTTCTAACATAACTTGGAGATCATGGTCTGGTGTGCTAGGATTTTGAATATTTAAATCTCCTTGTCAAGGACTTGGTGCAATTGGAAAGAAGGAAAGATCTGCACTACCCAGGGCAAAGACATATCTATACTTGTTAATCATCCAAAAGAATGTTAATTTTATGAACATTATCAAGAATGGAATAAGTAGGTGGTTGAAGAAGGTTGTAAGTTGTAAACTTCTAGGTGAAACCATTTTAATGCATTAAAGAATAGGTAGGCTTAAGACAATATAAAAATGAAATTATGAATATTCATGCTTGCATAATTTGTTTTCATTGTAATTTTTTGAAATATGCTTATCAATAGATATATTATTGCGGTTGCAAGTAAAGAAATAGATTTTATAACAAGGTAGATGTTGGAAGGTTGAATTCAACCAAAAAATTTGCCAAAAACTCCAAATTGAATCACATGCTCTTGTAAAAGCATTCACCAAAATCATGTCAAGGAAATTTCTTAGCATTCATAACTCAAAAACACTTTCAAACAATCAAAAAATATAGGTGTTTAAAAACTACCTTTTCATCTCTTCCAAATCTTGCACAAGACATTCAAATGATTTCAACAATACAAAATGAAACAACAATAAGCAAATTATTTTGATTGATAACTTTCCAAATGTTTGTTGATCTTGTTAAGAAAAACTATAATTGATTCTTGATCTTGACAAAGTTAAGGTTGCAATTAGATACACATACATCCATTAAGTAAGTTGTTTTAGTATGTACATCCAACATGTGACAAATATTTAAAAATTCTAGTTTCAAATGGATAAAAAAAATTAAAAATTCATTATGCTAAAAATTCATTATTTTAAAAAAAAATATTTGTTTTTTATAGTGACAAAATTGACCATAGGCTATGGTATTTATGGATACAAGGTGCCCTCCAAATAATCTAGGAAAATTTTCAGAGCACTTTATGTATAAAAAGTTTTAACAGTTGAATTTGCTAAAATTGCAATCTCATGGAGTGAGATAGTACTTTGTAAAATTCCAACATTTTCTCATTAGGAGCTGCAGTTTTATTTAACCATAAGTTAATAGAGATATCCATAAAGTAAGGAAAACACAGCAATTCTCTTTTGGGGTCAAAGTAGCAACCATGCACAGACCGACGTACAAAATTTGGTGATCATTCTTAGGAAGATTTAGCCAAATTTGGCTATAAATCAAATATGAAATAAAATTTAATCATCCTTCTATAAATTTGGCTACACACTGGAAACCAAATATAAGGGATTTGACGATTTTTTAAATTTAGTTTATTCTCACTTCGACTGAATGAAAACCTTCAAATTTACAGTGTTGTCTTTTTGGCAAAATTTCGCCCACTGGCGACCCCAAAAAAAAAACCCAGTGCGACCTCTACAATGGATTTTGTTTTAAAAACTTTCAAAAAATTCGCCATATTTCTTTGACAAAAAAGAAAGAATTCGCCAGATTTAGACAGTGAGTCTGTGTAGCTCACCTAAATTTAGGCAGGGTTTTAAAAAAAAAACTGTACTGTCCGCCTAGGACAGTCTCCATTTAATGCGAATTAAAGCTGGGGATCCACGCCCGTGCACGTACCTGAGGAATTTGAAAAAAAAAAACCCTGCTTGAAAAACACTTCATTTTCAAATCTTTTTGGAACCCTGTTATATTCTGGCAAAATCCTAGAAGTTATGATCTAAATCTAGCGAATTGGTTTTATTATTATTATTATTATTATT
>Ga0209208_10006350_pt1 | contig 16303 bp, 14 predicted proteins | sample S1TSphfallax_3_FD_187694 | JGI IMG/M metagenome (GOLD analysis project Ga0209208, IMG submission 187694) | Host-associated microbial communities from peat moss isolated from Minnesota, USA - S1T2_Fd - Sphagnum fallax MG (SPAdes) (version 2) | ecosystem: Host-associated > Plants > Peat moss >...
GGAATCTCAAAATCTAGCAAATTTGGGTCAATTTGTTTTTGCACAAGAAATCTTCTTTGTATGTGTCAAAAATCAAATTTTTTAAATTGAAATTTGGTGAGAATTTGCAAAAAACATAATCACTAGGGCAAACAAAGAGTAATAATGCATGAAGAATCTACAACATGATTCATCATCTTATAGATGGGCTTTTCATTGGTATTTCTTCCAAATGTTATGATAATGAAAAGGCTTTTTTTTCTATCTTTTCACATGTCTAAGATAATTTGTGAAACATGTATGGCACCTTGGTAACAATTAACATGCATGGCTATGTCGACCTAAAACCTCTTAGAGAGACAACAAGAAGTGCAATATTATGATGACCTAAACAATATTATCGATACAAAAATAAATAAGAAATTATAGGCTTGGTTTTGAATTGCACTCAAGGTGGCCATTGACCCATATATGCTAGCAACTTAAGAGGCAAATTTTCTACCTCAAAAACTACAAAGAAATATTTTGTGCTAATTCCCTTTTTTAGGAAACTTTTTAAAATAAAAAAATTGCCAATTTTTTAAGAAAGGGTTTTTGGGGGAGGGGGGTGTGGGGCTATGACTAGCTTAGCAATCTTCTATGATATTGTCATATGAGGTGCGAAATTATTCAGATTGTAGTGTGCAATAATTATGATATTGTAGCCTAGGGTCAGTTTCCACATTGACAAAATGATTTTTTTTTTCAAAAAATGGTTTTTAAATTTTTTTGAAATTATATCTTTTTCCATTACCTACTATGATATTGTGATATGAGTAGTGAAATTATTCAAAAAAAATTTCACAAAATTTCATTCCACTATTTTGAGGATTATTTAATGACAAAATTGACCTTAGGTTACGGTAGTTTTCAACACCTCGAGTTCATATTTTCATGAAAATTTGTTTCACAATTTTAAAAGATTATTTAATGATGAAGTTGACCCTAGGGTTAAAGTAGGGTAAAGTAGTTCCCTCACTCTATGGAGGAACCTTTTTTTTTTCTTTTGCAAGAACTTTTACTGAACCCACACTCCATTGTACAAGCTCGAGAAAAAAAGAAAACTTGGAAGGATCTTACAACCCATTCATGTAAACATTATGTCCCACTTTAGATGAGGATCCAAAGGTCCAAAATAATACTTTCTTGAAGCATTTGTTGGCCTTACCTTGGTAGGCAAGGATAGTTGTGTTCGGATTCATTATAGAGTATATAATAGCTTTAATGGATTTAGGTCCCTAGGTAATTATATAGGTCTAATTTTTATATGAAGATTTTTGAAAAGATGATATATTTTGGCTTTGTGTGGAAACTTGAGGTTAGTTATAGAGTTGTAAAATCTTGAAGGAGTTTGGTTTCTTTAAGAGGATTTTTTGAAAGATTGTATTTTTGCATGGTGAAATATGTGAGTTTCCATAATTCTTCTTTTGCCTTAAAATTGTACTTTCAAATGTATGAAAGAATATGAGCTGTAGTGAAGGTGTAGGTAAAGCAAATGTAAAACTAGGGGTGAAATTCTTTTGAGGAAATTCTTGGTCCCCTCTTTTTTTTTCCCTATGTACTATTTTCATCCTAACTTTTTTGATTTCATCCCCAGTCTAGGCAAAACTGGAGACCGACAAAAACCTAGTTTAGGATACTCTATGGAAAAACTTTCAAGTTTAAAATGCATGCCTCCCAAATTTCTTGCATGTTCAATCTTGAAAAGTTTAATATGTGAAACTTCAACTTTGGCCAAAGCATATGGGATAAAAGTGTGGTGTTATTAGGAACTTGAAGAGAACCCCTTGGGAACTTGATGAGAACATATTTGGCCAAAAAAAAAAATTTAACAAAAAAACCTATCCTCCTCCCTACCCAAAAGAAAAAAATTGTGCCCTCCTCTTTGTAAAACCTTCTCCCTGGCAACATGAAAATTGTGATTTCAGCTTGGGCCAATACCTTCTCCCTAACATTGTGAGTATGTATTAAAAACATTACAAGCTTCATTATGATTTTTTTTTAAATTTACATTTGCATTTTATCATGGTTCTATGAAATTATTTTGCATTTGATTAGCCAATTATCGTACTTCCTCAACAAAAAGTTAAAGCTTTCTAAACATGTTATGTGTAGGGTAAAGCCCTAGGGTGGAGGCATTCTAAAACCAAAAATAAGGGTCTTAAGATTAGGGTAGAATGCCCCATCATCAATTGGAAGCTGGTGAGTGACCACTTGTTTAATGCGTTACAACGCTATCATTAGTTTTTGCTTATGTTGATTATTGTTTCATATGAACACCCATGATTGGAAGTTTGGCCAAAATCTTCTATTCTAAAATTTATAAAATGCAAAACACCTTTGGATATTTTATGTTTGAGAATAAAGGTTAAGATGCTCAATTTAAAACAAGGAGCATTTTGGAGCACTTACCTTTTTTTTCACTTTTGTGCAATTTTGGTTCGGTAATAAAGGTCCAAAATAACATCAATAAATAATGATATGATTTTTAATTAAAAACTTCATGCACCAAAAAAAAAACCCGTTTGGCATTGTCTTTTTGGGTGAACATTTAACAAAAGACACAACATACATCCCAAACTTACAAGATCATGAAATTTCAATAAAATCCATGTGAAAATCATAAAACAATATGTTTATGCAAAATTCGTGGGCTTCTAAATGTAAAAATGGCACCCAAATATACATATTACTTATATATAAACTATGTATTTTCTACTTGTGATGTTTTGATGTGAAGTACGTACAATTTACATTTTCATGTCATTATTGTGATGTAATTTTGGATAAAATTATGCAATTTTTGTTTATTAAATATGAACATTCACATATGTCATTCAAAAACAATGTATCATCCATTTAAATAATTAAGATGTTGAATACATACAAAATTTCATTTGTATTAACTATAACACGAAATTTGTATGAAGCTATGAAAACCAAATTTCACACAAAATTTGTACAAACCTATGAAGCCTAGTAAGTTTGTGATGTACAAATAAAGAAATTAACATGTGCTAGAATAGATCACACATAATAAACAATTCCATTAAAACAATGAAGATAGTGTTGGATACCTTGGATCAAGAACCAATTAAATCCATTAAAAATTTTCCCACCAAAGTTCATATATGGCATTTTCCCACCAAAAGTCATGAAACAACAAGGTAAGGGTAGATATCACATAGTTTTGTATTATAATCTTATTTTGTAAAACCTTGTAGTTTTAGACTAAACATGTCACATCAAAGTGAAAGTTCAATGCAAGATTTCAACATTTTCTAAAAAGATTATAATCTAGGATCAATAAAGGATTAAACAACAATTTAGTTACAACAGAGAATAACAAGGTAGTACAAGTCCATTTTAATGCAAAAGATGTGAAGAAAGAAATCTTTATTACATTTGAAATTAGGGAGAAAGTAGAAAAAGTTCCTATTGCATTTGTAATCAAGGAGGAGGTAGAAGACTTTGAAGGAATATAATTACTGCAAAGAAAGGTAGATTTGAGTGGTATACCAAAGTTAGTACAAAAATACAATCTCAAGTACTCAAACTACATGTATTCTCATTAGCTTCAACAATCAACATTCCTAAAGTAACCATCCCACTCTAGTAGTAACACTAGTTGTAGATATCCTTCTCTTCACTCATGTCACACCTTGAGATACATTTTGACTGCTTGCACATCCACAACTGACATCACATTTGATTAAGCCAACTTTGCTGAATTTTATGAACTTGTTGTTTGAAGTGAAAAGCTATAAACCTATGCACTTGAACATTATCTAGATTTTGATTTTCATATAAGAAACACAAATTCATACTAGACATCCCTGAGTGTTTAAAGATTAAAACCACGAAGAACAAGGTTAAAATGGGTGCACCAATGCATAATTGGGCCCTGCAATGATCATCACAAAATGCTAGGGGTGCACCACTAACAAATTGCATTGCAACACATTTGAATGTGCCATGAAAACGATGAAATAACATTTCAAATACCAATTGTGCATAGCAAGAAAATTGACCTCCACAACCTATCACCTTAATCACCCCAACAATGCAAAAAAAATCTAAATTACAACTAATTCAAACACCAATACAACATCAATGCCATCCTCCCATAGTAGAAATATAAAGGTCAGCCAAAATTAATAAAGTACTTAATGCAATTAAACGGTCCAAATGGCCAAATGGATCTATAAAATGCCATGGATGCAGTGGAAAGGGCACACATACTTTTTTGCGAAAGGCAGCTAGGTATTGGAACATTCCACTTACCTCACTTTTAGATCATTTCAAGGCTATGACTTTAATCATCAAACATCTAGGGTTCTCAAAGATGATTTGCATACTGCATTAAGGAGCATGGTACCAAAGGGTCTACATGTTTTATTTCATATAAAACAAATTTGTTGGCACATGTTAATAGAACCATGATGCAATGAGTGATAAGCCCAACATAAAATTATCAATTGATAATAAACTAGAATGGTGTCATTAGTGCCAAAGTATTGTTTTAACATTCTTGTTGTCCTCATCAATGTCCATACCCATCACCACAAATGAAATATTGTCCCTTAGACCATTATCCACTAATTTAGCATCAAACCTTACATCATCAATGGTATTGAATGATGATGGCCCTTCACACAACTGCATTTGGTTAGGGCATTGATTTGATCATATTTTTTATTTCCTATAGATGGCCAACACAACCTTGGCAAACCCTATGAATATGGAATTCTAGGAAATCACATTTCTCGAGGGCATCTTGTTGAACACTTTACATGCATCCTCCATGTTCCCACATTTTGCACATCTATCAACCAAGCTACTCCCCACAAAGACATTTAAACTACTTTCAATAATCTGTTCATGAGCACATTACCTTTTTCAAGTGCACCTACATTGATTCATGCATTCAACATTGCCACAAGAGTTTGCTTGCAAATCTTCTTATTACATATATCAAAATAATTCAAGATCTTGGTTGAAAATTTGATCCAACATTTCTTTCATAACACATTAGGTAGACCAAATCTTAATAAAAACCTTAGGAAAAAGGCCAATTGGTATGCACACAAAAGGACCTCACATTATCAATAGCAAGTCAAAATCTAACAACATACAAAAACAATAAGTCAAAAAAAATTTGGTTCACTCCTTTGGCTTAGGGTAGGAAAGAATCAATTGCTCTAGTGAATTTAGCAATGTCTAGTGCCACCTTATGATTACAAAATTGCTCTCATCTCATTTTAGTTTTCTATGGCACATTGTACCAAGCAAATATCTTTGCGTGGACAACATTACAATACCCTCATTGATAACTTGACAATCACAAGGGACACGGATATACTAAAAGATTTAATTAGTGTGGAATAGGTTTTTAAATTCAAGCCTCTTTAAAGATGAAAACCTATTGACACTTCAAACAACAATGTAAATTGAATCACTTGGATAAACATTGGCACAAAAGAGTATGGTAACAAGATCCTTTTCCAAGATATCTCCATGGTATAGTTGATAAAAATGCCCATTCTCAATTTGATTGAATATCATGGGCGGGTGTATCATTTCTTCAAGATATTGTGAAACAAAAGAACTGCAATCTTAGAATTGAAGGGTTTAGGGTTTATCAATACACATAATTTGATATCTGATGTGTCCTAATACCATTCTACAAAGTGTGAGCCAAAAAAGTGTGTATGTAAATGTATTGAAACAAATCATTGAATCTGGGGGTGGCACCGATGTAGTATATGGGTTTTCAATTGTGAGCTCAAATACTCATTGTCGACATTGGTCCTGTGGGATTCTTCACAATATCCTTGTAGAGGTCATGGTATGATAATTTGCGTGTGTAGGTACTTTTAGACGGGAAAACACTAGCCCCTTGAGGAACTTGAAGCAGTACAACTTTCTCCATTTGCTTCACAAATGCCTCCACAAAGAATGCAACGACAATTGGGAGTGAAAATGCAACTGCAACTGCCCAAAACACAATAAAAAAACTCCGGGACCATGGTGTTTCAGTCACAAATGCATATGCATCCATGATGACATACCAGTTATTGACCACACAGAGATTGAAGGAGGTAACCAGTGCAGATGCATAATCATTGTAATTGAATGCAAATAGGCGTCCGTTGGCATACTCTGTGTTTTCCAGCAGTGGGTGCCCAATGTAAACTTTTCCTCCGAATAGATGCACTCCCAAGAGTGAGAAACTGGAGCATATAAGAAACTGGAGCATCAAGATTGGTGCAGTTGCTGGAAGCAAGTTGATTAATGTGTGGGCCATCAACCCCCAATGAGAACTCAAGGTTACCAGTGAAAGAACCCGAAATGCTTTTGCAATGAACAAAAATGACACCCTGCAAAGAAATGGCATTGCTTGAGGGAGAAGAAGAAAGAAGAAAACAACATGCGATGGTCATGACTGTGACATGTATATCTGTAAGTGGGTAACACTAGAAGAAAAAGATCAGCTGTAGAGGACCATACCAGTGGGGTTCAATTCCAAAGACCGAAGAAGGAGCAAAGATGACGAACAGAAGAAGAAGGGCAAAAACAAAGTCAAAGCGGTTTAGATTTCTCCACCAATAGACGCTCCAGCTTTGTAACACTATTTTGATCAAGGTATCCAGTAAAAATAACCACCCTACAAAATGCACTCCAACCCAGCAAGCAAAGGTTACGAAAAATTCTATATACTATGCAGCATTCTTTTTCCTCTTTTACAATCTACTTTCTTTCCAATTCTCATTTGCAAATGCCTTGAAATGCTGAAACATGGCAATGCATTCAGTAGCAGGAACATGGAACCTTGCCAGCATGAACATGGAGCCAAGGCATCACTACTCGATATGTGCACAGAAAAACAAATGTCCTACTACAATCAACCCACCAAAAATGCACATTCCTGAGGAATGGGTACTCCAAATTTTGATGGGTGATGTTGTGTTGGTAGATAGTAGATACTTACCCATTGAGAACTCTGCAAGTATCAAGTTCCTCTTGAGTGCATTGTCTTCTTCAGTCTGTATCACATAGCGAAGGTAGGTGTGACATAACTACTGAGTGCTTTTACTTGGGAGTTTTCTCAAGCAATTCCTTTTTCAAGTGAGACTTGAAACAGAAATAGACATCAGCATTTGAAGCCAAAAGATCACTGAAACTGAAAGAAGCAAACAGACCATGTGGTCTTTAGGAAAAGAATAGGATAAAGTATCAAAGATCATATATAAGAGTATGTGGAAAGGAAAGGAGCATTACCCATCTTTCCAAAATTGCTAGTACCAAGGACACAGAGGTTGCTGCCCAGATGAAATGAGTATAAGGTGGATGGTCAGAAAATTGCAGCCACCAAAACTTGCTGATCATTTTGCGGAATGGTCCTGCAGGTTGTGCAAGAGACTGGACCTGCTGCTCAATCTCAAGGGCAATCAAACTGTAAACTGTTTCAAATTCATCCCTGTCTATCATTGAATGCTCATTCTTCCCAAGTGCAAAAAATATGTTGTGTTCATGAAGTTGGAAGTCTGGAATGTCCCTGTACCCAAACAATAGTTTTCATGGTTCAAAACCATGGTTTTTTGCAACATATAATTCACCGCTACTATCCTTCAAAACAGGTATAAAGAAATACACAAGTGGGAGGAAGGAGGGGGTGACAATATGCTACCTGTAGAGGTTCATTGCATGGAAGAGGGCAATCAAAGATGACCCGTTGATAGAGTTTTGTTGCAATCTGTCTAGCAGAGTGAAAGCGGCATCAAGGGTTGTATATTGCAAACTTGTCCGCTTGGCCACCTCATTTGCTATCTAGCAATCCAATTGAAAAGATGTGAAACTTTGGAAGTCATTCACGGTGCTGAATAGCAGAATCCACAGAGTCCATTAGTAGAATCTCGCACAAAAACAGCAAAAAAATTGAGCACGCAGATTGCAGCTACATGACAGTTCCTACATTACAGGCTACTGAAACTACATCAACCTTATGCAATAGAGAAATTTATGAAGCAAAAGAAATCACTGAGATCAAGAGAAAAACATAAAAAATGTAGATAATCTATGTCCTGTTTCTGGAGTTTGAATAGTTCTTTTGCATTTCTAGATTGGTTCTTTTAGCTTCCAGTGCTCTTAGTTGAAGAGCTGCATAAGTTTTGGATCCATGAAACCAAGTGTAGATAGGTAGGCAGGTGCCTAAAGTCTCCATCCTTATGGCAGTGACTGATAAGCATCCAAAGCTAAACCTTCAAGCCAAGCCCTAAAATCACACACTAAATCTTCACAGACGCTTGCTTTTTTCTTGCTAACCCTAAAATTGAAGTTTTGCGAGACAGTGTTGAGCATAATGATGAAGGAAGTTAAAACTTGATTATGATCCAAAAATCATGTGAATGAAAATTCCAAAATTGATGATGGAAAACCCCAGAACCCACCTCAACTTTGTAGTTGCTGTAAATGACCATGAAGGCAAGATTGCAGAGGAAAAAGAGCCCCACCACCAGGAAAATGAAGAAAAAGACAAAGGCCCATCGGTTGGTAGTGTATGCAGGTGCCCACACATTTGGATTATTTGCTGTTGTCAGCAGTACCATCAAATTCAGCAATGATGTCAGGTAGTCCTTGAACTCTGATGTTTTCTTCCCAAAAAGGAGCATCCCAACATATGCTGAAAGAAGCAAGAATATTACCAGCAAGACCTGAAATACAGTGTATGTTTGGACACCAATAAGACATAAACTCAAGAATTTCAAAAGTTGGACTTCATACAATGAAACACCTTTAATCCTCCACCTGACAGCACAAGACTATTCATAAATGTGCAACAGAGGAAGATACCATGAGATTGAAAACCCTGTCACCAAAAGTTCAATATTCTCAGAGACTCAAAATCACACCCTATTTAGCAAAGAACACATACTGCAATATTCACACAAGTGGGCATGATCCGGCCTATCATGCGAGAACACATCCGTAAAGGCCTGCGAGCAAAAGGAAACAACCTCTCCCAAATCAAAGGGTCTGTGGATCACAGTGGATATTCACAAACCACACATGAAGAAAGCACAAGTGTCTGTCTCTTCCTTAGTTGAACATTCCAATGTCTCAACAAACCACAGTTGGAGGAAGGAGAGTACCTAGTGAAGACAATAGGAATAATGAACCGGATGTACATAGAGAGTAGGGTAGCCTCTGGACCATACATACCCGCAGCTGGAATCATGACCAAAACTATCATGATTGCAAGCAACCCCACCTGCCAGGAATAGTTGCAAAATCAAAACTTCCACATTCTGCTTGATCTAACCACACCTTCTCAAAAGAACTTAGTCTCGTGCGATGAGTCTCTTCTTTCACAGATTACATCTCAAAATGCGCTTGGCATTTTTTTCTTTACAGATTTTAGTGAGCTATTCATGTTAAACCTGAAACATTCTCTAGTTCCTGAATAGATGATAAATAACTTGATAAAGAATACCACTCACCTTGCAAAATGACAGGGGACGAGTCCAGAACGTTTTGCCTAGAAAATACCATTGCAGAATGGTTGAGAACACAAGGATAGTGAGGCATAGTGCCTGCATAGTAGAAACCAAATTCCCATCAACTAAGGTTTCATGTTCAAACCATCTGAGAAAAGAAGAAATTGAAGACAGATGTCTATATGTCATTTGCAACAAGGATGCATTTCTGGTATTGGGTACTGCTCATAAGCTAGTGCATTCTTATCCAGACCTGAATCAAAAGGGAGTGCCAATTTTTGATGTAGGGAATCCCACTGAGTGCATACAGTTCTGGGTCCCCGCATGGTTGTGGCATTTCTCCTTTACACCAAAAAGGAACCTGAATCCACCCAAAATAACACCACCTGAGACATGAACTCTAAACCATAAACTGTTTCAATTGAGGCTGTCATCTTTAGTCTCAGGGGAGGATTTGAGTTTTAGTGCACATGGTACACTCTCTCCCCTTGCAACAGAGTAACAACAATGCACCTGAACAAACAACAGAATGCAACTGCTGATCTACTACAAAATCATAGGACTCTGTATTGCTTGTAACATGAAATTGAGAAACACAAGTAGGAGCCATCAGGGAGCATTCTTTTCAGTTTATGATTCCATGCATAAGAGTCAAAACCTGTTATGTCAACTCATAATATTCTTCTGGATAGATGTTTTTACATACCTCAAAAACTGGTAGCATCACTAAAACAAAAAAACTGACAACTCTTGCAGGACGCAATCTGTAGTACAAAACATATGCTTCTTTTGCTCGCTCGTGATTTCTATGGTATATTACTTCCAAAGGCATAAACCGCCCCAAAATTGCCTGCAAAATGCTACCCAAATCATTCCCATGGTGCAAAGATTAGGATCAGGAAGACAAGAAAAGACTATGGATTCTTGCAAGCAAAAAATGGTACCTGCTGAAATCCACCTTAATTGTAGGCACATAAAGGATCAGTGATTTTTTGTCTACATACTCACCTGCTCAACAAGAGTGGCAGCCATTTGAACATTTAGATTCAAAGTGGGGTTGTCAACTACTGCTGCTTCTGGATCCAAGTGCGCAGTTCTTGCCCAGTGGAATTTCCAATCGCACTCATTCAATGTATCCAAGAAGGGACGGTCAAGGTCCTCTTCAATTTCATGGAGCCCAGAACTTTTGCTTCTGTTCTTGTTTGCCATTGTAAGCTTCTTACCTGCTACAGATTTGGATTCAGGTCTTGGTGCTGATTGACCCAGTCTAAATTTAGGGCTAAGCATTCTGCAAACAATAGAGACATGAAGAAGACACGGTCAGAACTCAGAGCAAAATTGCTTCTTTTGCCATCACAAGCATACATGCTACAGATTTGGAATTCAGGTCTCAGCATGTGGGTCTAAACTTTAGGGTTTAGCATATATCCCCAAACAATAGAGACATTTGTAGCAAAATTGAACTTCGATTAGAAGCAACTTGAATTGCAACAGATTTGAAGCATTGAAGCTTTATGGTGTTACTTTGCATGACTCTTTTGAGCTCCTGAATGACTGGCTGGATCTATCTCCACAGGCACACACACACTCTCTCTCTCAAGAGACATTTAGTGCTTTGCAGTTCAAGAAAATGGTGAGATCCCAGCAGATCTGTCATTCGCTTGATGGTGATCATTCATGAATGGTGAAGAAGAAAATCCTATCTGCAAAATCGTCAAAAAAAATATCACGATGTACTTTTTGTCATATCTTCGAATCCTCAAATGGGTTCGAGAATTGTGCTAAACCCCAACACATGTGAAATTGAATAGAACAGATTCCAGAAGAACATTTGCAAAGGTCTGGATAGAATGCCAAGTAAGTCTAGAACGGAAGTAAAATGAAAAAAATTGGGGGAAAGAGTGGAAGAGGAGGAGACGAACTGTTGGAAGAAAAAATGTCCACTTCTTCTTCTCCTCGTTCTCCACAGAAATGGGTGTTATCCACCTCCTCTTTTTATTCTCCTTGTTCTACACGGAAATGGGTGTTGTCCGCCTCCTCTTCTTCTTCTGCTTGTTCTCCACAAAAATGGGTGTTGTCCACCACCACCACTTCTTCTTCTTCTGCCTGTTCTCCACAGAAATGGGTGTTGTCCACCACCACCACTTCTTCTTCTTCTGCTTGTTCTCCACAGAAATGGGTGTTGTCCACCACTTCTTCTTCTGCTGTTCTCCACAGAAATGGGTGTTGTCTACTTCTTCTTCTTCTCAACAAAAATGTGTGTTGTGAGGATCAAGTGATCCTCCAGCACTTCATACAACAAGCACTCGCTGACACATCCAACCAAAAAACCAATTGTCTCCTGAAATGGAAGAAACAAAATTTGGATCTTTTGTTACATTGCAAAAGTGGATTTTGTGTTACTACAATATTGCAAATTGAATGTTGTATTAGATGATGAGTAGGAAAAGAATACTCAGGTGGATCTCTCCAAGCTCACCCACATTCTTCAAGTTGTTGAAGCTCCTTTTGGACACCAAAAACAAAAGAAAAGGTGTCACAAAATGAAAGAGTTGTGCGTTGTTGTCACAAGAAGCTTCTTCTTCTTCCCACGTTCTTCTCGCCCAAAGTGCAATGGAAACTTTACTTTTGAGCCCAAAACTTTTTTGGAGAAGGTCACTAAATTTTTATTTATTTATTTTTAAAATTTTAATTAATTAAATGTGAAAGATCAATGTTTTTTAGATCACAATGTTGGTGTTGGAGATTTTTTAATTTTTTTTCCCAGAAAATGCCCCCCCAATATAAATAAATAAATAAATAAATAATTTGTGATTTTTTGGGGATTTTTTTCCACCACTTTTCAACATAAAAATTATCTATCTAGACTTAAGCACTTCCTAAGTTGCCACTTGTAGGCCCATCATGGCTTGCTTTCTTTTGAAAGTAAGTACCTAGTCTTTTGCACAAAGGAAACTTTCTAAGCCATTTGTAAGATATATATATATATTTTAATATATATTTTTAAAACTAATAATTTGTGATTTTTGGGGATTTTTTTTGTCCACCATGTAAAGTACATGTATGTTTGAATAATTAATTTAATTAATTAATTTTGAAAATATTCCATTCCAAAAAGGAGTATTCCAAAAGGTTCCAAATAAATTTTTAAAATCCTTCTCATCCGTGAGACAACATGCACCATAAGAGGCTCAATTTTTCCTTTTGCAAGAGATTGGGGTGGGGGGAAGGGAACCAATGGGATTTAGGTGTTCCCCAATTTGTTCCATATGCTTCTTTCAGGTTTCCACCAAGTGCCAAATGGTGTTTTATTATGTTCTCCCAAGTTCTCAGCACATTTCATGTGAATATTTTGTTTTTTGGGGCTTCAAGTCTTCCCCTATTTATACACTATATATATATACTAGTGGGTACCCGTGACCTTCGGACACTGTGAGGCGTCAATGCAACGTGCCAGCCCCTTCCCTTCTTGAGCTACAGAGAGAAAAGAGAGAGACGACCGAGCTCGGGTACCCGGGCCGATGTCGACAACAGCCCCGGAAACACATTGGCCCTGTTCCGGTCCACCCGTGGCAAAGAGCTTGGTTTATGGCTCGGGACCCGGGTCTTCGTGGGAAGACCGGGCTTCGTCACCGACCCGGTTTAATACTTACTCCCGCGGTTCCACACACCTGGGCGCCGCCCGGCCTGGGCCAGGTTTTTTTTTATCGTTCGGGTCTTTGAAGCCTGGGCGTTGGGATTTGGGACCTGGATTGCTCGGGACTTAGGACTCGGGACTCGGTAAGTAAAGAAGTAAAAGTGTGTGATTGAGGTTCTGAATAGTTTTTGGGCCCTTGGGACTAGGGGGACAGTTTTAAAAATGACTTGGGTTTTAGGACCTCGATAGACAGTATGCCGGCCCGGTCGGCCTGTACCCGAACTCCGTCACGGACATAGTGAATTTATATATACTAGTGGGTACCCATGACCTTCGGACACTGTGAAGTCCCCCGGTTTCTTTAAACCAAGAAAGAGACACACAAAGGCGCAAAGCAGCTTTTTTTTTTAATTTAATTTTTTTAATTTATTATTTTTGAAAAGTCCCCCACGAAATCCGTTGTTGGCCGACCTCATTATTGCAACACTTTTCCTCCTTAAATTCTCTTTCTCCCCAAGGGTCCGTGCTGTTCACCGTTCCCAGTTCCAAGCAACCTCTACCCTCTGGAGCAAAGAAAACAACTTACACTACTCATTCATGAGACTTCCGCCCTCGCCACCACCGCCCTCCCCTGCCAAACACACATAACTCTCTTACGCCAGGATTCGTCACAGTCGTGGGGGTGCCGGGCTGGGCCCGGTCGGCCTTCCTTCTGTGACGGACCCGGCCCGACACCCCGCACGGCGGGCCCGGTCGATGGAAATCCGGGAGTGCCCGCACCACCCGTGTTGGGAACCACAGAACGGCCGTGCCCGTTCCACCCGTGCAAAGGACCAAAAAGCCGGCCAGCCTTCTGTGATGGACCCGACCCGACACCCCCCATGGTGAGCCCGATTCGGGAGTCCGAGAGTGCCAGGCCGGGCCCGTCGTGGCGGGTCCGATTAGGGTCACTTAATCTTGTTTAGGTCAGCACTAATGAGCCTAATGATTAGCAGATTCATTCTTATCCAGTTTAGATGATCCGAATCTCGTTTTAGCCGCTTCAAAAACCACACATCTTTTAAAAGAAAACTCTGGGAACAGGAAGTTCAGGCCAACCGGGCCTGGCCCGTCGGTCGAAATTTCCTTCTTGGCGTTCAGGCCGACCGGGCCCAACCCGTCGGTCGAAATTTCCTGTTCCCAGAGTTTTCTTTGAAAAGATCTGTGGTTTCAGAGCTCAGCCAGGCCCGGTCTATGATGGACCCGAGCTCCGTCACAGACATAGTGAATTTATATATAAAACTAGTGGGTGCCCGTGGCCGAAGGCCACTGTGAAGCCCCCTGTGTGAAATCCAGGTCCCAAAATTGAGATCCCACATCTTGAAAATCACATCCTAAAAGTTTTCAGGTTTCGATCTTGGAAACCCCGAGTGTGAAAATCCAAGCCCCAAAGTTGAGATCCCAAGTCCTGAAAACCATATCCTAAAATTTCCCAGGCCCCAAAGGGTGTCGGGCCCAGTCGGCCTTTTGTGACAGACCCGGCCCGGCACCCCCCACGGCGGGCGACTGAGCGGCCGAGAATGCCAAGCCGGGCCCGGTCGGCCTAACGGGCCCGATCACCCCGTTCTTGACGTCGGTTATCCTGGGTCTCCGTTCCGCGTTAGAATGTCCTAACCTAATTTCCTCCAATAGCTTTGCCCACAGACTGGGAACAGGAAATTTCGCCCTCCAATTAGCGCCGGGCCCGGTCTGTGATGGACCCGAGCTCCGTCACAGACGTAGTGAATTTATATATAAGATGATGATATGTACCTTGGCAACTTTGGCACATCTATGTCCAAATAGTAATTGATTTTGAAATTTTTAATTTCAAAAATTCAATATTCTCCTTCCAAAAAAAACATAATGATTTTTTATTGGAATTTTATTTTTATTTTTGAATTTTTTAGGATTTCTGAAAATAATACAATTTTAGTGTCAAAGCTGCCAACTTAAAAGTGTTATTGGTAGATTAATTATGTTTATTTTTGGGAGAGACTTGCTACAAAAGTCAAATTTAAAGTGTTTCATTAGAAATGTGAAAAAAAAGTTGTCAATATTTTAAACAATTGATGATATTTCATGCATAGTCCAATGTAGTTTTGGATCCCGAATGGAGAGAGGGATAGAACAAGAATGTTTTTTTTTTAAAAAAAATCATGATGGGCTTTCAAAAAAATTCAAGATAAATTTTTCTTGATATATAGGATCAAGTAAAATATTGAAAAAGCAATTTGCTAATTATGCAAACATGGAGGGGCATTTTTGCATACCCAACAACATTTTTGGTTGTCAAGGAGATACATGCCCATATTTTTGTGGGATTAGAAACTCTCTAAGATTTGCAAAGCTTTGGGATTAAAGTTTTTAAGTCAAGTTATAATAGAATATGTGTGTGAAAGAAATCGGAGCAAGTTTGAATTCAAACATACCCACAAGGGGAAAAAAAAAAAGGACAAAAAAAAATGAAGAAGGTTAACTTCTTAAAAATTTCTAGATTTAGTATTCATATTCAATAGTTTAAGATGGAAAGCATAAAAAAAAATTCAATTGTGAGTGTAAAGAAGAATTCTTAAAATGGGCAAATTCCCATGATTCCCATGAATTCATGATTCCCATGATTCATTCCAAAATGCTGAACTTGTCACTTTGTAGATTGTAATTACACATGACATTTTTCTTCCTTAACTAGAGAAAGTGGATTCATTCCAAAATGCTGAAATTGTCAATTGTGGATTGCAAAGTTTGCAATTTGCACATGGCATTTTTCCTTTCTTAGCTAAGAGAAAGTGGATCTGGAATTGTCACTTTGTAGATTGCAAATTTTGCAACTGCACATGGGCATTCATTGATTCTTCTTTCTTAACTCAAGAAACTGGGATTTGCAATTTGCACATGATGGCATTGATTCTTAAGTAGAGAAAAATGGATGCCAAGCATCCTACTCACCTCTCAGACATGGTTCAAGTACACCATGCTGTTGTTGTCCCTGTGAGTTGGTTGCTGCTGTTTGTCTGTATTTTCACAGTGGTTTTTTCACAGAGAATTTCTTTGCCAAAAGCAAAAGTACTTATCAATAATGTAGAGAGCAATTGCAGGTCATGGACAGTTCTTCTTGTCAAGACTTTCCTGT
>Ga0209208_10006351_pt1 | contig 16302 bp, 10 predicted proteins | sample S1TSphfallax_3_FD_187694 | JGI IMG/M metagenome (GOLD analysis project Ga0209208, IMG submission 187694) | Host-associated microbial communities from peat moss isolated from Minnesota, USA - S1T2_Fd - Sphagnum fallax MG (SPAdes) (version 2) | ecosystem: Host-associated > Plants > Peat moss >...
TGGGGGACCTAGTTGTTTGGGCCAAATTGCTTCTCTTGGTTTCTTCATTATCATTAACTTTATGTCATCCAAAACCAACAACACTTGTTCTACAATCAAATTAGATTAATGTTGCTCCTTGAATTAACATTTTAGCTTTACATGAAGCCCAACACAAATAAAATTATTGAGGAAAAAAACGTGAAATCTCAATGATGGCCTTTGGTAAACACAAGCTCTTATTTTCAACTAACAAGTTACCAATGTCAATATTGTAGCTATTATTGGCTTGAAATGAACAACTCCAAGAATGAAAAATAGGACATTAATGTTTTGCTTCATTTTCAATAGGCAAACACAAAGTAGAGCTTGATTTTTTTTAAGATGTTTTGTTTAATGCTTTGCATTTACCTTTTTTTCATGCTCCAAATTTTGGCAAGCTTGGGATTCAGATTGCATTCCATGGATAGATCATCTTGTGTGGGCACTGTGTGCCAAATGTGTTTTTTTGATCTAGGTAGAATAGGTAGACTCAGGGGTAGGTGGCCTGAATTGGGCTTGCTTAATATTAGGTGTTAATGTTAAGAATGTAAAGCTTCATTTTTTAAGGAAACAACATGGTGCATCCAAACTAACAAGAGCCAATCCTATGTGATTAAATGATTGTTCATCCTAAAATATCTTTAAAATATTTCACTTTTGTAAGTTGAAAAAATCATTAAAATTTTATTATGACATTATTGAATTACATTATTATGTAAATGATATGTTTAGTATTCTTATTTGGATCAATTCCCTCCCTTGTAGTTCATGGTTCCTTTTTCTCATCCCATAATTCCAACAACATATTGACACAATGACTTTTCCTCCACGTAAATTTTCACACCTATAATTCCAAGTCACACTTTGTTACAAAATCACAATTTCATTATTCTTTTTCTTTTTCTTTTTTAATCACAAAAACATACCAAACCTGACAAGCATTGGCACCCCAAGTTAAGCTTGGTGGTAGAGGGCCAACTAGATTTTCACCTATGCACTAGTGGGTTTGAACTTTGAACCCATAACCTTTTTTGAGGTCCCACGGTCCCAAACAAAGGGCTATACCTTGGCAAGCTATACCATCGAGCCATCACACTTGGGGTAGTTTTGTCATTTTTTGACAAAAGCATCTTATGATCCCATATCTGACATAAAAAGAGAAGAAACTTCTCCATTAAACATTTCAATTCTTTCTTGCAAACAAACTCTTTCTTCAAAATTCACTACAAGGAACGTGGTTTTTTTCTCACAAAAAGTTGCTTCTCACATGTGTGAGGTAAACTTGTGGTTTGATTCATTACAACGCACAATATGTGGTGTTTATTGTGGTGCATTGAATTTTTTTTTGACAATAAGTAATGACACAATACAACAATTGGTGATCCAAAGCCCAAGGCACCCATATTACAAACATAATGGAAGTAGCAATTAGTTAAGCAATAATTGATTGTGATCACAAAAAATGCAATAATTGTTGTGAAACTATGTTCATTGTTTGTTTTTAACTTCAAGGAGTTGGGCAAACTCAAGCTTCAAGAGGTACCATCACCTTCAATGGTAATACCCTAATTTTCAACTATCTTATAGGTTTAGTGACTACATGGAACAAGTCTTAGTTAAATCTCAAATGGATGAATTTTTGGAAGAAAATTTGGTGGAACTTTTTAAAGGAGAGTATGTATCAAGCATGGTTATGCTTGTTAAGAAAGAAAACTTTGACAAGTGGATTAAACATAAAAAATGTGTGGAGACTATAGACCTATCACCATATGGACACAATTCAACATGTATGCCATACCATTGCTACAATAATATATTATATTGGCTAAAACAAGTGTTTAACATTTTTGGACTTATGATTCTAATATCACCCATTGCACCACTTTGTCAAGGCAACAAGGTGAAAACTGAATTTTGGGGCATTGACCAAAATTCGAAGGATTGTTCATATCAAATGTTCAAAGTTGGTTCTTTTGGGCTAAAGAATGCACTTGCTAAATTCCAAAGAGTAACACATCAAGTTTTTACAAGCGTAGATTATGCCAAGTTCTATATTGATGACATAATGTTATTTGGTTCCATTATGGACGAGCATTGTCATCACTTGCAAAAGGTGTTTAAATGCTTGGGGGCACATGGTTTAAAACTACACCCAAGAAAATGTAAACTTTCTATCCCACATGGAATATTTGGACCACATGATTTACCCATGAGGTTTAGGGGTTCTAAAAACTAAGGTGGATGCAATTTTCAAAATAACAAGATCAACTATTGGTAGTCAATTGAAGGCATTTTTGGGGTTGGCATATTATTACAAATAGTTTGTCAATTGGATAGTTATATTGCCAAACCCTTGACTCAATTGACCAAGGGTGATGAAGAATTCACATGACAAGATGCACAAGAACAAGCTTTTGAGAATTTGAAAGCTTGGTTTTAATTATACACTCATTTTGAAATGAATTGTTAAAGGTTGTCTTTTCCAATTTGATATAGATTGGAATGTTTTAGGACTTGGAATAGCTTACACAACTTGAAAGAATTGAAAATTCATGGTGGCTTATACAAGCTGATCCAACAAGCAAGTAGACACGAAATACAACCTATGTAAAAGGAATGTTTAACAATTGTTTGGGCCATGGGCACATTTTAGTGTCATTTGTTTGGTGGCCCATAATTTGCCTTACATTATATCATATAATGCCCTTTTCATTGTTTTTTTATATTGAAATTTCAATCAAAACAAACATTAAACAATTTGGCTCAATCAAAATGAACCAATTCTTTAAGCCAACAATTTGCTAGCACTTTGATGATAGTGATAGTGATGTAATTGATTATGACTACATTTTGTCGTGTATGTTTTGACCTAAAAGTGACACATCCATCTTGCTAGGTAGTATTAATTTACATGGAAATTTTTTTAAGTTAAAATTTATTACTTTTTTTTTTAATTATGAAATTTTAAATTTTTATGAATTGCAAAAACTATTCATCAATACAAGAAAAAAAAATAGGCAAGAATATCATTAGGTGCCTACCCATGACTCATTGTCAAACCTTATTATGTGTGTATACATATATTTGTAATTCCTTGCCACTTCAATGTGACTAACTTTGGTCACACTTATATAGCATGACCAAACTTAATCATAATTATAGGATGTCAAGAATGATGTTTGAACATTCCTTTTCACAACCATAAAGCAATTCCTCAACCATTGGACCACCATTTCACAAGGTGATAAATCTAGTAACCGCATAAATATAAACATATGTATATTTTGAAATTCAAGGATTAAAATATTATTAACTTCATTACAAAATGAATTTCATGTGTACGTAACTAGGTAGGTAGGTGGTGATTAGTATGTACATAGGATGTCCTAGGGAAATCACTTCCATTTTATTCCAAATGATGTGCCCAAAAAAAGGCGTATCTTATTTTTGAGAAAATCATTTATAGTTTATTTTAATGTAAATAGGGTGCTTATAATTCATTATGAAAATATACTTATAATATATTTATTGTATTCTTAAATCATCTTAAATGTATTTAAAATATACCATTATTTCATAGCAAATTCAATATATTTCTTAAAGATTACTAGGATTGACCTCCCCAAGTAAGATGTAAATAGGTGGTAGGTAGGTAGTAGGTGTCTACTTACTTCCTTATTTGTTCACCTAAATAGGTACAAAATAGCACCTACATACCTATTTACAATTTTACCTACCTACATTCCTATTTATGACCTACCTACTTTCATTTCATTATTTTATTTAATTATTCTATTTTCATAATTACATTGCATTTTGAAATGTATTTAATAACCTTAATGCAAACACATCTGAAATTTCATAATCAACATGTCTTTTTCTATATTTTAATATTTTGATGTATTAGTAGTTAAATTTCATGATATTTCATTTTATTTTGAAAACTCGCAATCAATTCCAAATATATATAATTTCATAATTTTATTTGGTTTAATAAACTAATGGTTTTATTTCAAATGTAATGTCTTTAATCACAATAGTGTAAACATATAATTTCATAATGGAATTAATTTCATTTCACATGTGAAATACATAATTATTATAAGTTGATTATAATATTTGATATTTTTTAAATTCATTAATTATATTTTCTTTTAAAGTTATGCCACATAATATTTGATACAAATAACATATTCTAGTCACAACAATCATGCATGGTGACACATCATTGTCCTTGTCATTTTCTTATGATTGAATTTAATCATGATGTTAGCACTACAATCTCTCCATGTGGATCTACCATGGTCCACATGTTAAAACTTAGTCAAGTTGGACATTGATACTTTTGGGTTAATCAAAACAAACAAAGTTAATTGAGTTGAAATGACTTTTGCAATCATTCTGGTCATGATTTGGGGTGGGGGTTACTAACCATTGAAATAATTAATGGAGTCACATGAAAACTTGGAAGACATTTGGATAAATTCAAAGGTGAACTTGATGACATTGAACTTGTGGACATTTTTGGGGATGCCCTAGTGTTGGCCTACATATAAACAAGGGAGTTGGATGTGGGATTAATATCCAAATAAATTGATTAGGTTTTTCAAAGGGGAAAATCTACATTTGGGAAGGAGAACACCTTCTTAAGATATGGTCAAATTGGCACGTGTATGAGTCAATACCACATATAAAAGTGCATCTAAACATTATGAAAAATGCCACTGAAGAGTTACAACATCTTGGGGTACATTAGAGCTACAATTTGCTTCAAGGCCAATATTGGTGGATTAGAGGCGCATAGTTGGAGCTTTAACAACTTACTTTACAATGTTTGGTGCATGGTCAAGTTCATGCATCATTTAATGCAACCACCTTTCATTTACAACTTTTGCCAATCATGGGGCTTGGATTTTGTTGGGCAATTTGATGTAATTATTTGTCATAATCAATTTGTGTTGATTATGATTGAACATTTTTCCAATTGGATTGAGTTGGTGCCACTTTGGAAAAAGTGACAAGGAGGCAATTTTGCATTTTTGGACTAAATCTTAAATAGATTTGGTGTTCTAATAAAGAAATTCATAAAAATGCCACATGTTTAGTTGGAAAAATGGTACAAACAATGAAAATGGATTTATGCAAATGGGTTTAATCACACTAAAAGGAGACTTGCATTACTAAATCCAAGTATTATAGGTCCTTTTGGAACCTTTTGATTTTTTCATAAAAAGGAGATTTTGAATGAATTTTTTTACAACATGTAATTAAATATGCCTATAATCACCCTAATAGACCACATCTTATGTTTTAATCATTTTTCAGTATATATGAATTCTCAAAAGCATAGTGTACAAATTTACCATTTTGTTTTGAAAAATGATCGTGATTTTAAATCATATCAAAATATGTTATTATTTTAGGGTTCAATTTCTTATATTGTGATATAAATTTTTATTTTATATGTCATGAAAATTACATTCCATTTACACATGGTAAAGAGCTTTTGAATTTCTAATATTCTAAAACATATTCTAAATTTTTAAATTTTCACATTTCTTACATTGGGTGAGTGTTTTTTGGGTGTGGATTATAGGTTATTATCGTCTTGATTTTCTTACCATAAGAAATCTTTATTAAAAAATCCCTTGGCTTAATCCTTTGAAGAAAAATCCTTATTTGAAACATCTATTATACAAGTTCAAATATCATTTACTAAAACCTAAACCTAAAATTAAATTAAGTGAAATTTTAATTCCTCAACATTCATGTTAATCCCATGACTACCATGATTTTACATGGCAATGCATTAATATATGTAATTTTTTTGATAGTTTTCATTGGGATTTTGACATGGTTATTGATTCCTTTTATTGTAATCACACCCAAATATGGGCTATAGGTGAAAGGGACATACAATTTCCATGGTTAACCATAAATACCAACTTGTATCATTTTCCTTTTCCTTTTTGTTTTTTGGGCATCATCCACAATTACCAACATCCATTCACAAGGAGGTGCCAATGTGGTTAATTTTGATGATCCCAATGTGTGGGTTTTAAACTTGTGAGCAATGTGTAACCAACTTGCTTACAAGAGTCATGCCTAAATGACAATGAAAAACACGGTCATCACACATCATCGAGATACATTACATTATGCCACCATTCATGAGGTCGATATCAACCCAACATTTGCATATTTGAACCTAGGGTCTTTATGTCCATTTGTAATAGATAACACCCATTCATTTGATCATGAGATAATAGGGTGTGTCATTCTATGTGTGTAAAAGATTTACATTATATGTTTATTGTTAGAAGGTTAGGATGGTCAAATGTGGAAATACCATGTGCAAAATTGTGCACCATGTCATTTTTCACATGTGGACAAATGGATTCATCATTGGCAATAGCTCCAACAAGTTTGTGATGGGTCACCAAATGTAGCAACAATGTTGGTTTGTGATCATTGTTCTAGAAGATGGCATATGCGTGTTTTCCCACCACCATTTGACGAGATTGGTGTCTCGAAGATGCCCTAAAAGATTAGTTTTGTTGTTGTGTTAGGCCTTGTTACCAAAACATAGATATATTACTGATTTGGACTATGGATGATTTGGGGAAGGTGGTAATTTGTTTGAACATAAGGGATTGCAATTAATGTTGCACTTGGTCTACTAATCTCATCATGTTTGGAACCAAATTACCTTTTGTAAATTATCTTGTTACATATGTCTTATTTGATTGTAGTTAATGTTATTTGGTGTAGGAGGGCCCTTGCCCCAACCAACTAGGGAAACATTTTGTCTGCATGTTTTCATCATGTGATTTTGTTAGCCTTAATATTTTTTAGGTGTTGATCTAGTAACACATGATACATGTAAAATTTCTATATGTTGATTTTTTAAAAGATTTATTATATGTTGTTGAAATCTAATTTAGTGTGAATAAGGTTTTGGTTTTTTGTGTTTGAGGGTTTTATTTCCAAAATGTGGCTTTAGAGCAACCTTGTTTTTATTGGAAAAATATTGCCAAAAATCACTTTTTATTTTAGTCACTTTTTCATGTTTGGGGAAATCTTAAGATTTTTTTAACATTGTTCAAATTTCAACATGTGAACTGATTTGAAAGAGCCAAAAAATGGATGCACTAGCTCCCCTTGTCACGTCACTATTCCCCTTCTGGTTCTATTATGTTGCCTAATTATTTTTCTTGTTGCTTTAGTATTTATGGGCAGTTAGGTTTACTTTGTACTAAATTATTATAAGGATAGATTTCACTTTTGAATCAAGTTTTGATATGTGTCATCATTTTATTTCCAATTTGATAAACAAAAGGTAACCATATTTTTTCTACTTTTACACTATTGGGAGCCAGCTTGATTTATTTTTTAATCTTAAGGTTTGGAGTCTTATTTTTGACATTATGAGATTCCAAAGCACACCAAAACAAGAAGAGACACTTTTGATGCCAAAAATTGTGCTTGCATGTTTTGAATTTTGAATTTGAATCCTTAAAATAAAACATAAATACATTTTGATTTGTGTGCATGTTTTCATGCATATGACTTTGTTAGTTTCCACAATATTGGGTGCCAATCTAGTAGCACACAACAAAGTTATGGTTGGTGTAAGGATTAATGTATCCTATTGGAGATCTTGTAAGCTATTGCTTTTCTTCATGTTTCCAATGTTTTATGTAATGTGGTTTTTATTCACCCTTCCCTTAAAAGTCACAAAAATAGTATATTTTCAATCATATTTATTAGTTGTGAGGACTCCCAAAGTTTTCTTTTCGGTGTTGGGCATCTTTGATTGGCCCATCACAAAAATTAAAATTAAAATTAATCAAGCATTAAGATAGTCCCAAATAATATCCTAACATTGGGCTGGTTATATAAGTTTCAAGGATAACACTTACTAAGAGCCAAGGATGTGGGATAAAGTGAGGAGTTGTTGGGTACATGTTGAGGAACATAAATTGGAAACTTCATGAACACATTGGGAACTTCATGGGAACACATTGAAAACTTAATGGGAACATATTGAAAACAATAAAGATCCAACAACCCCACCCTTCCCCAAAAGAAAAAAAATGGGCCCCCTTGGGTGCATACTGCCTCACCTCATTAGTTGCAAGAATCTTTTTGCTTGCATGTGTTATTTGCCAACTTTGGCTTAAGCAAATGGCAAGGGCATGAATTATGGGGGTGTAATAGCCTAATAGATAAACTGAATGACCACAAATTTGTAAAGGACCCTCATCTAAACACTTTTGTTGAACCCCAAGAATAGAAACATTCTCCTCCAAGTGTTGCACCCAAATTGTGCACCTAGCAAAACTTTTACTACTAAGGTATCACAAGTCATCTAGCTTATATAGTGTCCCTAATGGCTTGACAATGTTATAAAATTTTGGACCAATCTATTGGTGAAGAAGGGGGGTGTCACACTATGGCCTTGCCATTTACATTAAAAAACATCTTAAGGCAAAAGAAGAATTATGAAAACTCAAATATTTCACCATGCAAAAATTATACCTAATCTTCAAAAAAATCCTTTAAAAGAAACCAAAATCCTTCAAGATAATATAACTCTATGACTAATCTCAAGTTTCAACACAACCCAAAATATCATCTTTCAAAAACCATGATATAAAAATAGACCTATTATTACCTAGGTGCCAAAATCCCTTAAGCTATTATACTCTATAATGAATCTAAACACAATATACTTGCCTTGGTAGTAGGCAAGGCCAGCAAATCTTGTGGGAGGTAAGCATGTTTTTCCTCTTGTGTTTAGGTGTAGTAGAGGTCCTATGTTCCATGTAAGTTTAGGTATGTGAATAGTAGTAGTTGTTAGATGATGGGTGGCTATGAGTCTCATTAGCTTTTGTGAACAAGTTCCAATTACTATTGCCATAGGTAGTCCAAAGTAGTGTTGGGCAGTTCTTGATTAATTGTTGATGAAAAACCTCTAGTTTTAGTTCTAAAATAAATTGAAGTACCGAAGGTACACTACACAAAAGCATAAAGCATGCAAAGGTGGGTGGATTAGGCTCAAGGGGTTGCTGGGTGGAGACTTAGGGATAGCTAATGGGTATGGGCCTAACTAATACTTGAAATGAACATTGTTTTTTGTGGGCTGAACTGAGCTAGTTTGTGTGAGTTGCCACAAGACTGTAAATGGATTTTATTAGGAGACTAGAATATGGTGGAGAACAAGAAAAATAATTCCAACACTTGTGGGAGGATGATCACTCAAGTTGAGTGGCTTGGATGGGAGCATCTTGATGTCAAAGACATCTTCAACCCCAAAGGGTGGTTGAAGTATTCATGGGACAGTAGAGGAAAAGATGGGGGTTAAAATTTTGCCGAGATCGAATAGATTTTACAATTCCAGAGGAGGGAGGGACAAGCAAAGTGGCACCATTGAGAAGTATATGATCAAAGGGGTTAACAACATTTTAGATCATTGTCTGGTTCAATGTTTGCTCAAGTTATGAGGATAAAAAGAAGCTTATGGCATGATCTGAGTGAACTTGAAGTATTTAGGGGATTTTGATCTTATTGCTGAAATGACCAAGGTTTGGAAGGTGCAAAAGGACTTAGCTCCTTTTTTCTCAAAACTTCAGAAGGTCATCAAGTTTTACAAACTCTATCATATCAAGAGAGTTGAAGATCATAAAGGCAAAGAAAGGGGTTTAAAAAGTTGGCTAAAGGTTGCTCATGAGTGTATGCAACAAGACCTTCAAAATGATATTTTGAGGGATAGGCTAAATGTGGTCCTAGAAGATTCAAAAGCCTTTGAAGAACTAAGGTTAAGTGGAATTCAAAAGAGAGCAATGGCAAAGTTGATTTGGAAAGGCCATGCAACCACCAAGGAATTTTTTTGCAACCATTAAAGAACGTGGCCCTCTATCATCTAAGATTGAATTGGAAACAACAAGGTGGGTGCTAGTATCAAAGCAAGATGAACTTAAAGACTATTATAGAGGTTTCCATGCATGACTATACAAGAAAGGGACTACCTAGGAACTCAACTACCAAAAAACTAAAAGACTATTCTAAGAAACTTGAAGGATAAAGAATTTGAAAAACAAAAAACCCCAACCAACAAAATAGATGTTAGATCTTCCCATGACAAAACATGACCTACACTCAACATTGAAATCATTGGCAAAGGAAAAAGCTCCTAGTCCGAATGGTGTGGTCATCAAATTTTCATGAACATGTGAAATGTCATTCGAAACGAATATGAGGAAACGATGCAGCTTTTGATCCAAATGAGGTGTTTTTTCTTGGGGTCACGTGAAGCCTAACAACATTAATCCATAAGGGAGTTCAAAAGAAGGCCTTATCAAATTGACAACCAAAATATTGTCAAATGTGATTTATAATTTTTTTTGCAAAGACTTTGCAAGCTTGTAGTTGATGCTGATGATGGAGATCATTAGCCACAACCAATTTGCCTTCCTCCTAAAATGATTCATATTAAATAACATTTACTTATTCATGAGACAATTCAGTGGGCCAAGAAATCAAAACATATTATGATCTTCTTCAAGTTTGATTTTTCCAAAGTTTATGACAAAGTTGACTAGGGATTTCTTATTTAACTGCATGGGGCAATTGGGCATACCTAATGATTTCATCGTCATGAAAAAGTTTTAAGGAACAATGTCATGGTGATGTTAATGACATGGAAATAATGAAATAAAAATTCTTGTATTATGCAACCATCCAATTTACAATTATATGTGACTAATTTGCATTTACAATTAATCACCATCCTTTTCAATTATAACTATTATTACGATTATAGTGCAACTAATTTACAACTATTAAGTTTTCCATCCTTTCATGTTGATTGACTTTTTGGGTCTTTTCATCTAAGAAAATTCTTTTATATCATGTTAATTGCAAAAGTAATCACAACTTGGTCACCTCTATGTGGTGTATCTATATTTTGATGTACAATAAAGTGTTTTGAAATATTTTAAAGGTAAATTAATAAATTATGTTGTATTTAACACATGTCAAGTATACAATTTTGCATATATCATGGGTGCGTTAAGCATGTTATAAAAATAATTACATAAATAGGTAGATGAATAGGTACATAGGTAGGTAGGTAAATATGCAAGTAGGTAATTAAATTAAGTTAATTATTTGATAAGCAAGTTAAATACATAAGAAAATAAGATTATTAACCATTAAATATATATTATATTTAATAATACTCACCTATTACAATTAATAATAATTATTACAAGTTTAATAATAAGAATGATGATAATAAATGTTAATTGATAATTTATAGTTAATATTTGTATTTAATGGTTCTAAATTATTATTTAGTTCATATTTTAGTTATTAATTTACTAAATATTTACAAGTTTTTGTTTCACCAAGGTTTAACCAGTTTTTATTCAAGTTTTAACCATATGTTATTTTAGCCAATATTTAACCATATAAGCTTGGGTAAGTAAGTAGTTTTTTTAGAAGGATTTTATTTTATTTGGGATTAAAAAAATTATTGTGCACATCTACTTATATAATTTGCAACATTGGAAAACAAAAGAAAAAGATATGGGATAATTTTTTCTAGTCACAAATTAATTTGTGACTATGTTACAACTATATAATTTATCCCATATATTTGTATCTTCCATTTCAATCTTATCTAGACTATTATGGAGGTGGACTTGAAACATTGAAAACACACAAATAACATGAAAAAGAAAATGCCATTTGGGATGAATCAATAAAAGGCTTGACCCTAAAGGCTAAAATTAAATTAAATTGCTTACACACCTACTCCTTACTTACCTACCTATTTACCTATCTATTTAACTACATACCTTTTTATCTACCTACATATTTTTTTGTCATATCTAAATAATGCCAAGTGACAAATTTTGATTGCACCAAGTGGCAATATGTAAACGAGCTATATTTTTATTGCAAAAATGTGGATTAGTTGCAAATTGCATATGAATGGTCAATTGATGAGATCGTATATGTTAACCATATAACTCATCCATGAATAAATTGTTGGTGTCATGCTTATATCACATTTATAACAAAAAGTTGGGTGTGACTAGACTTATACAACTAATGGAAAAATTAGTTGTGTGAATCATTTATAAGTAATTTTTAATCACTAATTGAAATCACAAATCTAAGTTTTTCTACTAGTGCATTGAACGAAATATGTTGCAAAAGTCCCCATTAACCCCCTACTTGGTTTTTTGTTGTTGAGGAAGCCTTCGATGTGATGATCAATCAAAAACCAATGTGAAAGGAAATTACAAGGCATCAAACTCCCAAGGTCCAAAAATTGGCAACCAATTGTTTAATGTATTGATGACACAAATTTTACAATAAAGCCACTTAGGTTATCACTTCAAGCTTCACTTATGTATTGGATTTTCTTTGCTATTGACTTTCCAATCTCAAGTTCAACCATGCTAAGTTAATGGTTTTTTTGGCTAGGTGGCAAAGAAACAAACAAGATCAAAATGGACCCAAGAGTTTGGCTGGACATGGGCATCAATGGTTATGGTCTCCAAGTTATTGGGGACCCCTTTTGATTATCTTTAAATTCTACTACCATGGACAAGTTTCTATTAAAAAGAAATTTAACACAAATTTAGATTTTGATCCTCAACAAGTTCTTTCTACTCGGAAGGGCAATGGTGGATAATAACATTTTCCTATCAACTCTATGAGACTTTGTAAATATCTAGGTAACCACAAAGAAGGGCATCATGAAAATAAAAAGGCTATTGTCCAACAACTTATGGGTTGGGTCAACTAGTAACTATTGAGCACTACCAAATGGCTTGGAGCTAATGCTATAAGAAGATAAGTTTGGGCTGTGTAGACCCAATGGAAGCAATAGACACATTATTTAGCAAATGGATTTAATTTACATTCTTCCTTAAGTGTTGGCTCAAGAAATATTAACTAGTTAGAAGTAAACATTAATGGTTGTCTAACCTCAAATGGTGCTTATGCCACGACCATAAGAAAGCACCAAGGTCATCAATGCGGAATTGTGTTGGTAGGGCATGGGCTAAAATGGTTAAATTGTGACAATGTAGAATTCCATATCTCTAGAAGAAATATTGAATGTTGATTTCTAGTGGAATATGGTTGTGCAACCATCCATTGAAGGTTTTTTGAAGACTTAAAGAGTAGCAAAGTTGTTTTCACAAGGTTGGACCCTAGTTGTAAATGTTTGGATATTTGAAAAAAACATATTTAATTTGCATCAAGGGAAAAAATGGAAGCTAAATTTAATATGTTTACCAAGGAGGGATCATTAAGCTAGAGGAAAAGATATTGGAAAAACCTTGATACTTTCTTTTTAAAGCTAGGAATTGTTCTTTTACTTTATAGTTATGAGCCCTAAAATGTTTTTAAAACATAAGCCTAAAGTGAATATTGTTGAAAAGAGGTGAATTGGTACACTTCAACCAAATTTCAAGTTCAAATAGGGAAATACAAGGCATAAACAAAGCCAAAAAAAGTTAAAATTCATATGGTCAATGTGGAATAAAGCTATTGTGGTTAATGTGTGGAGAGGTAAATCAAATGATTCAATCAACCAAGAATGTGTCTTGTGTGGTGATGCAAAGGAATCAATCCCAAATATGGGAATAATTTTGTCAATGATATATCACTACGCCAAAAGTTGGCATCCATGACTTGGACATTTTTGCAACTATGACTAAAACTTAATCATGTCCAAGACTACATGATTAAGGCACGTGGTTTGACTTCAAAACCATGTTTGATTAAATAACAAAACATATTTGACATGCTAAGAATTTGGGAAAATTTAATATGAAAAGATGTTGTTGATTAAGAACAATATGTTTATATATATATCCTAATGTAGGCCCCAAAAAAGGAAATTAATTATTTGAAATGACTTATGATCATCAACTAATTAGGAATGATTTTAAATATTGTGATTTCTCACATGAAACACAAAATATACTTAATCCAATACCATGCCATTGAACCTTTTCTTCTTGGAATTAATGTTAAAATAAATTCACACCAAATTTTCCTTAGGTTTGGTCTTAGTAAGCCTAGGTTTAACCTAAGTTTGATATTTAAATTAGCTTAAGTTTAGTCTTTAAAATTAGCATGTAGGTCTAGCCTTTAAGTCTAACCTAGTTTAATTTAAACAACCTTAAGTTATATTAGGTTAGCTTACAATAGCCTAAGGAGGCCTAGGTTACCTAAGTAAAAATAAGCTAAAATATGTTAATGTTTGTAGCCTAGGTTTCCTAGGCCTTGGTTGCCACCTGGCATCACACAATTGGGCCAAAAAGTTCATTTCACAACTCTAGGCTAACACATGGCAACCCATAAATGGTTAATAAATTCTTTAATTTAGAATAGACTACCACTTGGCAATCCATAAATGGCCAATAATTTTTTTAATTTGGAATGGGTTGCCACATGGCAACTTATAAGTGAACAATAAAATTTTCAATTTAGCCTTAGCTACCACTTGCCAACAAGAAATTACACTTTTGGAAGCTACATCCATTTCCATTAAAACCTTCCACCCAACAATGCCATCACAGAATAATGTAATGGGTGGAGTAGTCTAAAATTTTCCATTGTAGTCAATGTTTAATGGAAAATTCCAATTGAATTGTAGTCATGTGTTCACGCATCATTGTGGACCTAGTGGGAATAGGATGGATTTGGACAAAATATTTTTATTTGAAGTTTGAAACTATGTGGATCATGGTTTCAAATCACTATGCCTTACAACACATGATATATTGTACATGTATGTACTTGTATGTGGTTTGGTCACTACTACAAAATGTCGGTGCAATTCACTAAAAATGGAAAAAATAATTTATGTTTTATAAGAATCCCATATAAATTTGATTTTTATGTGTACATGTGTACATATATAAGTATATTTTATATATTTATTTCTATGTGTATAAATTAATCATACCAAAATCAACATAATGCTAATACTTTGAATAATATTTGAAAAATGTTTTACATATTAATAAATTATATATTATGCCTTTAAATTCAATTTAAATAATTAATTCATTGAAATTTAATATAATAGAACATTTATTTATTAAATACATGCTTAAAATGTGGGGAGATATTATTTTTATTAAATTTTTTATTAAAAAAATATTTGCACAAACAACTTTTCAATGTTGATTTTAAATAGGGATATTTAGAAATTTTGTTATGCAAAAGTTGCAATTTTTTTTATAACATCATTGTTGATATGCATTAAATAGCAAGATTCAAATGAAATTTTAGTCAAACTAATTGATTAATTTATTTTTCCTAAAATTATAGTTTATGTATACATCTTGGAAAAATATTTACAAATAATGTTTAAATTTTCATTTGGACAAAGTACATGAGAGATAATAATGGTTAAAGTTTTCTTTTGTGAAACATTTGGAAGTTCAACATACTAAATCAAATGATCACCACCTTTTTAAAAAAAAAATAGAGATGGTTGGATGGCAAATGGAATGGGTTTCACCTTGGAGACCAAGGTTTCAAACCTAATTGCCAATTTTGTTGGTTAGCTGTGTAGATTGACCATTGTGCAAAAAAATAAAATAAAATAAAAAATATATATGCAAAGAACATGGTTAAATAATTAAAATAGAAAATAAAAAAGAATAAAATTCAAATTAAAACCACCAAATAACCACTATGCAAATGGTGGGATGGAAAATGAGTGGAAATGTTTACCACTTGACCAATTTCCTAATGCAATCCATTATGTGGAAGTTCGAAACCATTATAGTGGTTTTGTGGCCTTCCACTTAGAAATGGGTGGAATGCATAATGGTTTAGGGCACATTTTTTAATAGGGAATTGGTGGGTTTAAATGCATGATTGTCTGATTTTGAATAGACATGTAGAAAACAAAAATTTGTCCATTGAATTTTGTTGATTTGAAGAATATTATGAAAATTTATTGGATTATACACACAAAAATTCATTGGTCTCATGAATCTAGGAAAAAATTGAATGCAATTAATTTCCAATTTTATGTGCATGATCTATTTTGTAAATCCATCATATATTAAAAAATTATATTACAATAGTTTTTCATTATGACATACACATTGTGTAGTCACGATTTCAACTCCAATTGCATTTGTATAGCTTGGATTACACCTCAAGTAACAATGCATCCTAATCTCTTTTGCAGCCCTTATATTAGCCACCATGCACTTACATGCTCTCCATTGA
>Ga0209208_10006352_pt1 | contig 16302 bp, 9 predicted proteins | sample S1TSphfallax_3_FD_187694 | JGI IMG/M metagenome (GOLD analysis project Ga0209208, IMG submission 187694) | Host-associated microbial communities from peat moss isolated from Minnesota, USA - S1T2_Fd - Sphagnum fallax MG (SPAdes) (version 2) | ecosystem: Host-associated > Plants > Peat moss >...
CACAGGTGACAGTCATGAAACTGGTTCTTGCCAGTTAGCTTCTTCATTACAAGTATTATCATTTGGTCTACCATGGGCTGTCTACATAGGGTTTATTGTTTGTGTCCGGTAGAAGGATGAGATTCTGACAAAGCAGTTCATTGCACTTATGAACGCAACTCCGCTATGTTTTGATTGAGTATTCTCCAAGTGTTTGGTTAGCAAACACTCAGAAAACGGTAGTTAAGCAGCTTACATGCGACCTGACGCTAAGCAAGCTGACATGCACAGCACATGGGAACAACCTTTTCCATTGAACTCTTATAAACTTGCTTTCACCTACTTCGATAAATGAAAACATAACATATGTGTATATATTGAAGGCAAAAAACAGCACACCTAACCTGACAAGGCATCGGCACCCCCAAGTCAAGCTCATTGCCAAAGTTTCACCTGCACACCATGTCTCGGTTTGAACACAGGACCTTTTTGTGGTCCCAAGGACCCAGAAGGGGTCTATACCAGTGAATGGCCATCACCCTGCACCCAACCCCTTCCTACATACTGCCTGAAACACGCCAAAAAAGTCAGCACAACCTCAAGTTGTGTAAGAATAATGCAACATTATTTTGTAGGTACATAGCATGCCAACAGAGTCAGCACACCCTCAAGTTGTGTAAGAATTATTTTGAGGGTACATCACATGCCCAAAAGTCAGGCACACCCTCAAGTTGTGTAAGAAGAATGCACTAACTTGTGCAGGCCTTACCCACACCTCAGACTCCAACAGTACTCTGGACAGATGTCAGCAAGCCGGCAGGAACTTCTTTGGACAGTGCATCAGCGATGGGTCCCTATTGCAGACAGTACAAATCTACCCTCTACTCTTTTTTTCCCCGACTGCCCAACTGGGGCACATCTTGGTGGTGCCCAAACACAAATTTTTTGTGTCTTGTTATAGACGCTTTGGCCGTGTAATGGACACTAACAGGCCAAGATTATGCCTGTTCGTGTCCATTACAGGAGGAAAGTGTGTATAACAGGAGCCAATTTTTTTGTCTGGGTATCATCCATCTATTTGCCAGAAATTGCAAGAGGGAATGCCTAGGTGTGGGTACCGTGGAAGACTCTAACTAGCTGAGTTGTCTATACCAGAGATGCCGGTCTGCCTGAATAGATGATGACAGGAGATAAAGACATCAGATAAAGTATGGGGCATGGCACGACACGGCTTACATCACAACGGCAGAAAAAGTCAGCAAAGTATGGGGCATGGCACGACACGGCTTACATCACGACGGCAGAAAAAGTCAGCAAAGTATGGGGCATGGCACGACACGGCTTACATCACGACGGCAGAAAAAGTCAGCAAAGTATGGGGCATGGCACGGCACGGGCTTACATATAGCATGTATGCTTTTGAGGGGGCAAAGGACTTCTAGCAGGTTTTAGGAGAGCAGAAAGGGCAGAGAAAACATATAGGAGAGAGTTAGTGAATGGAATTCGAGTAGTGGAAGGTATGGGAAATTTCAAGAGAAAAGGTGTTGATGGGCCACCAAAAGAAAGAGAAGGAGATGTTATGATCCATGGTGTGATCAACACACCTCTGGTCTTGGGTGAAAATGCTCCTTCAAGCTCTAGACAAGGCACCCATGTGGTGCGTCCTCTTGATTTTATGATTGAACTTGTTTTGCACAACTCTTTTTCTTGGGTTTTCCAAAGCTACATGTTGAAATTTGATATTAGTTTATGAGCTTCCTTTGCTGAATACCAATTATTTTGCTTGCTTTTTCATTGCATCATTTAAATAAACCAATATGAAATGAAGTGATATCAAAATAAACTCTTACATTTGGGATTCATTTCGCTATAACAAGTAAAATTGGTGAAAGGAAAATTTGTGAATTGACATTGACTTTATTCATATATAAAATTTGTAAGGATTGCAACTTTCAATGTAGATTGGGAATAACTCCAAAGTGGTTTAAATCCAACAACATAATTATCTCTCGGACACAATTCTTGTGATTGTTTCCCAATTGCTTAATAATTGAAACCCTTGGTGGCCAGAATTTGTGAAAAAAGTAGTGAAATAAAAATGAATTACATTACTTAAGTGGTTTTAATTTAAAACCCAAAATTTGAAGATTTCAATTCTTAGCATCGGTCCTTAAATTTATTGGCTAATATTCCATCATACCATTATATGATGATAGTCAATTATTGAATATATTTTGAAACTTACTTTGCATGTAAATGATCTTCTTTCCTAACTCATTTGACTTTTTTAAAGAAAATTAACAAGCTTGAAAAAACTACAAATATGGGAATAGAATCAAAATTTAAATTTACATGATGTTGCAAGATGAATATGGTATTGTTTAATTCATAGATTATTGTCTAGTTCTACTTTACATTTTCAATCAACTATATGTATTTTGTCAAATATTGTGATTGTACACTTCATGAATCTTCCATTTCTTTGATTTTATGTACAATCAAATTATTTTCAAGACTTATTTGATGGATCTTGTTGACATTATTTTTTCCTTTTCTTTTGCAGAAATACTCGGTGCATGATTTAAATCCTAATTGCACTTCAAAGAACCCAAATTTGACCACAATTTTTTTCCATGGGATTGTTTATGGGATTGATGATGATTGGAAGCAAACATGGACAACACACCCCATGGATAATAATGAAGAATGCATATGTTGGCCACAAATGTGGATCTCAAAGGACTTGAATGACAATGTCAAAATTTTGTCACTATCATATGATTATAATGTTGTGACAAGTTTCATCAATGATGTGACTGAAATTGGCCGAAACCTCATTCAAAGCTTGGTTATAGATTCAAGGTGTGACAATTTCCTTATTTATGGGCATTTTAGTTTTCCTTGTGTGTTTCAATTAAAGATAATTGATTGCATTTTGACATCTTTGAATAAATTGTTTATGTGGAGCATTATTATGGTACGCACCAAATCTTGAACACTTTGGAACTTTCAAATCCATTGAAGATAACATGAAATGGGGCTTTGGTGTTAATTCTCATGTTGAGATGAATTATTAACAAAATTTATGTTTGTATTATCAAGCCGTGGGAATCCAATTTGGTTGTAGTGACAATTTATGAAGGGAGCTTTTTGAAGTTTCATTTTCGACACTTGAACTAAATTCAATTACCTATATAATTTATTGAATTTGAATCGACTTTGTACCTATATTTAATTTCAAATATATATATATATTACTTCCAATTTCTTACATTCTACTATAAGAGTTAAATTTCAATGTAACACATAAAAACTTATCAATACATAACACTTGGAATTAAATGCCTAGATGCTTGTGCATAATAAATTATTTACCCACATGTGATTGGAACATTTTATAAGTAAAATTTTAAAAGAAAATGAAAAATGAAAAAAAACTCAAACAAATATGTTATAGACTTATGGCTTAGGTTGTTGTGTTAATTGATAAATTGCACCAAATACAATATATGATGTTGTGACTATTTGTACACATACATTACCATTAAAAATGTTGTTGATGCATTTTTGGTGTATTTTGAAATGTTTTGTAGGTATGAAGTTCTTTGGGATGGACCAATTGCAATGGTTGCTTATAGTTTCGGAGGTCTTGTCCTCAAAAGTTTGGTGGTTGAAATGCACAAACTTGTGTATCAAAAGCAAACAAATAAGTTGGATGCTAAATCACATATTTTTTGTGAGAAATTTTTGAAAAATCTTAAAGGTGTGGTGTTTTATAGTGTACCACATGGTGGCGGTACCCAAGATCTATCACGTTATTTCAAGTGGCAATGTCAACAAATTGCCAAGGATACAACCCCATCAAGTCTTTTGAAAAATATGGAATCTTTCAACCAAAAAATGGAACAACTTTCAATAGACTTTAGCAAATTCATTTGCAAAAACATCAACATCTATGCATTTGTTGAAGGATTACCTATTGACAATGAATGGGTAAGATTTTCATCTAAACATATTCACTATCCAACTAGGTTCCATAGTTGAACATTTTTTATGTTATAGAAACTTGTGTTGGTTTAACTTTTGAAACTACTAATGTTAGTTGTGAAATTGGTTTGAAGTTTTCCCTTCTTTGTCCATAAATCCATTGCAACATGTATTTATAGTAGAAGTTGCAAATTCATTGTGTATAAAATGTTAATTGAAAGAAACACCTTTGTAGTTTTATTTTAAATTCATTTATGACAAGGTAAATGAGGTTATGTTACAAATGTATTTTATTTATATAGTTTGAACATAAAATTTAGGTTATTCTTCAAATCATCATTTGGTTATTACATTACATTTGACAACTTGTATATTAAAATAAATCCAATCACATCAAGGAGTTTCAACTAAAATAACTTTTGCACATGTATAGGGAATTCTAGTGCCAACAGCTTCAGCTATTCAATTGTCAAACAATAACAATTACATAATCGAAGATACCAATCACTTGACAATTTGCAAGCCACCATCAAAGGACCATTTAAGCTATTCCAAACTATTGGAATGTTTGAAATTTTTTATGAAGGTAAATAACATTGGGTTTAATTTTAGATATGTATGTTCATGTAATTTGACTACAAACAATACATCATTTCACTTAAATTACATGCCATATTTTTTAGAGTATTATCCATTATTTGATTTTAAATTTTTTTGGTGAACTTTGACAGGAAAAAAACACACTTCCACGTTATGAGGTGGCATTGGAAGATAAAGCAAAGGCCATAGACAATTTGTTACAAAAGGAATCTATTGTTGCATTAGTTGGAATGGGTGGGATTGGGAAGACCACTTTGAGTAAAAAAGTGTATCATTTGTTCCACAACCAATATGAAAAATATAGCTTCTTGGAGGATGTGAAATCAAAACACATCAAAGATGTCCAAAAAAAACTTTTACAAGATTTATGTGATAGAAAATTACATGAACATGAAGATGTTGACCAATACCTTCATGAAATCAAGCAATGCATGATAACAAAGAAAGTTTTGGTGGTTGTGGATGATGTTGATATGACCAACAACCTTGGAGCCTTGCAACTTCATATTCACAAGCATGTCACTAATGTAGATTGTAAAAGCAAAGTACTTGTAAATTGTCGGAATTGGCAAATATTGAAAAATCATGTAAGGGAGTCTGCAAAAGTAAACATGGCATTCTTGGAGGAAGAACATGCAAGGGAACTTTTCATGCTCCATGCATTCAAACATGCAAATCGTGTGACAAATGATTTCAAAAGCATTTCTATGGAGATTATAAAAGCTTGCGGGGGCCTCCCTTTAAGCCTTGAAATATTGGGTTGTTATTTGTGTGATATTTATGATTTGGAAATATGGAAAAATGCATTGCACGAATTGAAAGGTGGGCGAGATATAACAGGGGGTTCTGACAATGAAATGCTTTGGAAAACTTTGCAAATTTCTTATGACCATTTGATTAAAACACATCAAGACATGTTTTTGGATATTGCTTGTTTTTTCGTTGGTTCCAAAAAAAGTATGTTTCATCGAGTGTATTGGAATGGAGATGATTCATTGAGCCTTATGCTTATATTACAAAACTTGAAAGATAGATCTTTAATCAAATGGGCAGAAGATGGTAGCTTATACATGCATGAACAATTACGAGACATGGGTCGAAATATCGCAACGAAAGTTACAATGAGTCGATTTATATGGAAACCAAATATATCTTTGCAAAAAAATCAGGTTTGAACAACATGTGCTAATTCTATCCTATGGTATATATATTGTTTTCAAAATTTGAAATGAAACCATAAGTTTTAGCTTTATTTAAGGAGATGTAATTTTTTTTCATTAAAAACATTGCATTAGAATGAAATTTTCTTTTTATTGATGTTGATAATTGTTTGTAAATTCTTTGATGTGATAGGTCGCAAAAATTTTAGAAGGCGTTTCTCTTAAAGAATGTGAAGTTTTGCCTTCATTTTTCCAAAATGGTTCAAACGAGTTTCACAACCTTAGGTTACTTGACCTAACAAAAGCCTCGCCAAATATGGTAGAAAATTTCATCCAAAATCAAGATTTGAATAACCTTCGATGGTTATGTCTCCAAGAATGCATGATCCAAAAGTTGCCAAATAATTTGTTTAATTGTCGTCACTTACAAGTACTCCATTTAATGAAATGTAATTGTCTACAATTCTTTTTTGATATTTTAAGCCAAGGCCTTAATAAGTCAATATGTGTTAATATAAAAGAATTGTCTCCATCTTTTAGCAAATTGACTGCACTTTTAGAACTTAATCTATTAGGGTGTTCAAACTTACAAGAATTACCTACATCTATTGGCCAATTGAATGCACTTCAAGAGCTTAATCTATCGAAGTGTTCAAGTTTACAAGAATTACCTACATCTATTGGCCAATTGAGTGCATTGCAAAACCTTGATTTGAACAATTGTTCAAGCTTACAAGAATTACCTACATCTATTGGCCAATTGAGTGCATTGCAAAACCTTGATTTGAACAATTGCTTGAGTTTACAAAAATTACCTACATCTATTGGCCAATTGAGTGCATTGCAAAACCTTGATTTGAACGATTGTTCAAGCTTACAAGAATTACCTACATCTATTGGCCAATTGAATGCACTCCAAAACTTTCATTTGTTAGGGTGTTTGAAGTTACAAGAATTACCTACATCTATTGGCCAATTGAGTGCATTGCAAAACCTTGATTTGAACGATTGTTCGAGCTTACAAGAATTACCTACATCTATTGGCCAATTGAGTGCATTGCAAAACCTTGATTTGAACAATTGCTGGAGTTTACAAAAATTACCTACATCTATTGGCCAATTGAGTGCATTACGAAACCTTGATTTGAACAATTGTTCGAGTTTACAAAAATTACCTACATCTATTGGCCAATTGAGTGCATTACAAAACCTTGATTTGAACAATTGTTCGAGTTTACAAAAATTACCTACATCTATTGGCCAATTGAATGCACTCCAAAACTTTCATTTGTTAGGGTGTTTGAAGTTACAAGAATTACCTACATCTATTGGCCAATTGAGTGCATTGCAAAACCTTGATTTGAACAATTGTTCGAGCTTACAAGAATTACCTACATCTATCGGCCAATTGAGTGCATTGCAAAACCTTGATTTGAAATTGTTCGAGCTTACAAGAATTACCTACATCTATTGGCCAATTGAGTGCATTGCAAAACCTTGATTTGAATGATTGTTTGAGCTTACAAGAATTACCTACATCTATTGGCCAATTGAGTGCATTACAAAACCTTGATTTGAACGATTGTTTGAGTTTACAAAAATTACCTACATCTATTGGCCAATTGCGTGCACTCCAAAACCTTCATTTGTCAAGGTGTTCGAAATTACAAGAATTACCTACATCTATTGGCCGATTGACGACTTTGCAAGAGTTAGGTTTATTAGGATGTTCTAAGGTGAAGGAAATTCCTACATCTATCATCCAATTAAGAGTTTTGGGGTGGTTTGAGTTAAAGGAGCTACCTACATTTATTGGCCAATTCACGACTTTGCAAAACTTGAATTTGTCAAGGTTTTCTAAGTTGAAGGAACTACCTACATTTATCAGCCAATTGACAGCTTTGCGAGAGTTGAATTTGTCACAATGTTCTAAGTTGAAGGAGCTACCTACATCTATCGGCCAATTGATGGCTTTGCAAAAGTTGGATTTGTTGGGTTGTTCTAAATTGAAGGAACTACCTACATCTATCGGCCAATTGACAGCTTTACAAGAGCTAAATTTCTCAGAGTGTTTTAAATTGAAGGAACTACCTACATCTATCGGCCAATTGACAATTTTGCAAAAGTTGGATTTGTCAGGGTGTTATAAGTTGAAGGAACTACCTACATGTATCGGCCAGTTAACAGCTTTACAAAAGTTGGATTTGTCATGGTGTTCTCAATTGAAGGAGCTACCTACATCTATCGGCCAATTGACGGCTTTGCAAGAGTTGAATTTGTCAAGGTGTTATAAGTTGAAGGAGGTATCTACATCTATCGGCCAATTGATGGCTCTGCACGTGTTGGATTTGTCATGGTGTTCTAAGTTGAAAGAGCTACCTGCATCTATTGGCCATTTGACAACTTTGCAAAAGTTGGATTTGTGGAGGTGTTTTGAGTTGAAAGAACTACCTACATTTATTGGCCAATTGAAGGTTCTCCAAGAGTTGAAGTTGTCATATTGTACTAAGTTAAAGGAGCTACCTACATCTATTGGCAAATTGACAACTTTGCAAAAATTGAATTTGTTGGGGTGTTCTAAGTTGAAGGAACTACCTACATCTATGAGCCAATTGACGACTTTGCAAGAGTTGAATTTGTTTCAATGTTCTAAGTTGAAGGAGCTACCTACATCTATCAACCAATTGACGGCTTTACAAGAGTTGAAATTGTCATATTGTACTGAGTTGAAAGAGTTACCTACATCTATTGGCGAATTGATGGTTTTGCAAAAGTTGGATTTGTCATGGTGTTTTAAGTTGAAGAAGTTACCCACATCTATCGGCCAATTGACAGCTTTGCAAGAATTGAATTTGTATGGATGTTCTAAATTGAAGAAGCTACCTACATCTATTGGCCAATTGACGGCTTTGCACCAATTGTATTTGTCAAGGTGTATTGAATTGAAGGAGCTACCTACATCTATAGGCAAATTGACAGTTTTGGAAAAGTTAGATTTATCATGGTGCTCCGAGTTGAAGGAGCTACCTACATCTATCAACCAATTGATTGCTTTACAAAAGTTGGATTTGTCATGGTGTTCTAAATTGAAGGAACTGCCTACATCTATCGGCCAATTGACGGCTTTGCAAAAGTTGGATTTGTCATGGTGTTCTAAATTGAAAGAGCTACCCACATCTATCGGCCAATTAACAGCTTTGCAAGAATTGAATTTGTATGAATGTTCTAAATTGAACTAGCTACTTACATCTATTGGTTAATCAATGGTTTTGCAAAAGTTGAATTTGTCGAGGTATTTTGAGTTGAAGGAGCTACCTACATCTATCGGCCAATTGACAACTATGCAATAGTTGAATTTGTATGAGTGTTATGAATTAAAGGAGCTACCTACATCTATTGGCCAATTGACGGCTTTGCAAAAGTTGAATTTGTTGGGGTTTTTTGAATTAAAGGAGGTACCCATATCTATCGGCCAATTGACAACTTTGTAAGAGTTGAATTTGTATGAGTGTTATGAATTGAAGGAGCTACCTACATCTATCGGCTAATTGACAGCTTCACACCAACTGTATTTGTCGAGGTTTTCTTAGTTGAAGGAGGTTCCTACATCTATCAGCCAATGGACGGCTTTGCACCAATTGTATTTGTTTCAATGTTCTAAGTTGAAGGAACTACCTGCATCTATCAGCCAATTAACAACTTTGCAAGAGTTGGATTTGTCATGGTGTTATGAGTTAAAGGTGCTACATACATTTATTAGCCAATTGATAGCTTTGCAAAAGTTATATTAGTTGTAGTGTGATGAGTTGAAGGAGCTTCCTACATCTATTGGCCAATTGACAACTTTGCAAGAATTGACTATGTGGCATTGTTTTAAATTGAAGGAACTACCTACATATATTGGCCAATTGATGGCTTTGCAAAAGTTCAAATTGTTGGGGTGCTTTGAATTGAAGGAGCTACCTACATTTATCGGCCAATTGACAACTTTGTAATAGTTGAATTTGTCCGGGTTTTTTGAGTTGAAGGAGCTACTTACATCTATTAGTCAGTTGATGGCTTTGCAAAAGTTGGATTTTTCATGGTGTTTAAAGTTAAAGGAGCTACCTACATCTATCGGCCAATTGACGACTTTGCAAGAGTTGTATTTGTTTTAGTGTTTTGAGTTGAAGGAACTACCTATGTCTATCAATCAACTGATGGTTTCAAAAAAGTTACATATGTTTGGGTGTTCAAAGTTGAACATGCCACATACATATATAAGACATCAAATTTGAAGGAACTTGAGGTGTTTAGGTTTTTAATTATATGCCAAAAATGAAATAATGCAATTCCATGAATGATAATTTATTTATTTGGTTCATTTGCAATTAGGGTAGTTCAAAACCGGAATTAATAATAAGTTAGGAGTCATCAATTCACTATTATTTTTCTTTACCCTGTGGTAGTTTATGTAGACATAACTTTCTCAATAATAACATTGGAATGTTTGGTTAATATCTACTATACATGCTATAGTGGGTGGTCAAGATTATTTAAAGAATTTTGACATGTCTAAACAAGTGTTCAATGTTAAAAGAAGCAATAATATACCCCTAGTGGTATTAGGACGATTATTAAGATTCATAATTGCATTTTTTCAAAATAATAAAAAATTCAATTTTGATGCACAACCATAGTTCTAAAGTTTTTGGGAAAAAAATGAATATTATTTTCTAGTTATTTATTTTCATAAATTGTTTGAATTCTTTTAAGGTTTTTGAATTATAAGAGACCAAAATTCTATGATTTTGATTTTTTTTAAAAATTTGGAATGGATACTTCTGTAATCCTAAACTACTAAGAAAACATTAATTAGTAGTTTTTTGAAAATTCCAATAACCACACATTAGTATTTTAAACTCCTTTCATGCATATGTCAAGATTCAAGAACTTGAAGGATTCTATGACATTCATAATCTAATATGGTCACCTTCTAAGTGCCAAAAATTTATCAATTCAAATAAATAAATAAATAGGTTATCATATATGCATATGTATTTGATTTTTTACCAAGCCTTTGGAAATGAGAAAAAAGAAAAGATTTTTCGATATATTGTCCTTTGTTGTGTGGCCCCAAAACATCACTTCCATGAAATTTATTGTGTTGTATTATTTAAATTTCATGTTATCATGTGGATCATTTTTTTTGGTTTGTGATTAAAATATGAAGAGATTTCAAAAAAGTCAAGAAATTTGTTTTGATTTTTTTTCATAAAGCTAGACATTGAGTCAAGGTTTATATATGATCTACCCACTATGCTTTTAGTTTAGTGACAAAAGCAATATGCATATTTTAAAAATTAACGCCAAAATGGGAAGCTACAATTGAAGAACAATATAAGGTAGGAAGGCTTTACATTTTTACTTATTTTTAATCCTTTCTTTGTAGCAACCCCAAAAGGCGAGCACATGTGTAATGAAAGGGAAGAAAATGGCATTTTTGGGGGGCTCGTGTTAAAGCCATCCATGGTGACCACAAGAGATTATAATATTATTTTAAAATGTTTCATATATATATATATGTCTCGGCCAAACTTATCCATTCATACAACAAAAGGGATCTATATTTACAATTTTGCCATTGTAATCGTTGGAATTCAAGGAGTTAAAATTTGAATGGAAAACAATTGTATTACTTACTAAGTGCAGCGTAGTGGGGAAATAAGTAAGCTACTAATTCTCGTAGATGTAAATCACTACTAATTCAATGAGCTTCTCCTATTCATTCATATTTTATCATGATCTGGATCACAAAATAATAAACTTTATTATTTTTTATTAGTAAGTAATTAATTTTTTTTTGTATCCAAACAAATGTTCCCTTCTATCTTGAACCAATGAACTTAGAAGGACTCCATCCTATCCCCTCATGAACCAATAAACTTTAGAAGAAATCCATTATTTTCCCTCATGAACTAATGAACTTGGAAGAATTCCATCCTATCCTCTCATGAACCATTGAACTTGCAAGAAATGTATCCTATCCCTCCTTGACCCAATGAGCTTGAAAGGAATTCATCCTATATGTGACCACACCATTTTTTCTTCTTGATTCACCTCCCATGTTGTAATTAAACAATTTTGGCCCAAGGTGTATTTACAATAAGTACCACCCAAGCCTTTATAAATCCATTAAAACCAAAGGTTTTATTATGAACTTTTTCCTAGCCCTCTATTGATCGTTTGATGAAATTTTTTCCAGTTCATTGGATTAAGGTAGTTCACATAGCTATAATTGTCTACTGGCTACCAAATCAACTTTTTAAACCTTGACTATAACCATATTTAATAAAGTGCCTTATTTTAAATGGATCTTTGACATGCTAGTCAAACCATGGCGAATAATTCCAACTCACACAAAGTTCAAATCACAACACCAAATGAAGAACATTTTGACTCCTCATTGGATTTGAATTTGATCCAATTGCTTAGCCGCAAAGAAGAACCAACCAAAAGAATTATGTGTATTCAAGTGAAATGCTCAATGTGGGATCACCCAACGCTACTTCCTAATGGTCATATTTTAACAATTTATCTAGAGTTGTCCCCATTCATGGGAACGGGCTGGGATGGTTTACCAAATGTGAATGTGAAGATGAAAATTTTAATGCATTTTCATGAACTTGGGCTTTTAACAATGGCCACTATTGTTCATTGAAAGGTTTAGTCAAACTTCTTCACATATAGTAGGGAAAAAAAAACCTTGTTATATTATTCATCAATTCCTTGATTTCATGTAATTATAATCATTTGTTAGACTATGGTTTAAAAGTTTACACAATATGTTGTTACTTTTTTTTTCTTTTAAAATTTACGAGAACATGTGCATGTTTATGATTTGAAGGTTTGTGTATGGATCATAACTTTGTTATAATCAATATTATCAATAAGGGCTACTATAGCTTACCAAGGTTCTAGAATTTCCTTGTGTCTAGGTCATTGATCAATATCCTTGTTAACTACATTTTCAACCTTTATAATTTTAATAACTTGCAACTATAATTTTTGATCTGCCTAACTACCCCTTTTATAATAATTCATGGGGTGGTTAATTAGTTAGGGAGCCTAATAGGAGTTGAACCTTGTTATTGATTTTTTACTTGATGCATATGCCATAAGGCGGAAGTGGTGAAAATGTCAAAACAACATTCATTGGTGAGTTATCATCTATGCTATGGATTTAAAATCATTAATAATCCATTATAAATTTCATCAACACCCATTTATTTATGAAAACACCTAATTAATCAGAACCACCACACATGGAAACATCCATAAGTTCATAATAGGCTTACAAAAGACAACCTTATCAATATGGACAAGTCAATTTGGATCCACCATTATGATTGGGGTGGTCATTTTTATTGGTAATTTTGATTGGTAGACAATGGATCATTCGACTAATTGAATTTTTATTATTGAAATCATTTTTTTAAATGATTATTTAAAAATATTTTTCAAATAGGTAGATAGTAAATAGTTTTAAGTAGGTTGTAAAAAGGCACATGGGTAGGTAGGTGGTAACCCTAACTTAACATAACTTGCATAATTTGACCTACATGTAGCTACTTTAGTTTAACCCACCCACCGTAGTCCTTTAGGCATGCACACATGTTACAAGCATAAATATTTGAACCTTTCACCTTCATAATGATAAATCATGTATTTACTAATGGACTACACTTGAAAAAAGTGATTTCTTGGTCAAGTTTTTTATTTCACATGTTTGTTACACATCATTATTTATGTAGGCAAGTGTGAAAGTTAGGTAATTAATAAGTAGGTTGGTAAGTAGGTAAGTAAGGGGTAGTTGTAAGTTATGGTGTGCCTAAATTTTTTGTCACAAGGCAAAAAAAAATCATTGCTTTCAACGAAAATGATGACCAAAATTCAAATTTTCACAAGATTGTGAATTGGTACTCAATCTATGAAAAAAATTGTTACACTAGTAATCCCAAGTGAAATCACTATCAAATTGTTTATATAGACCATATGATGGACTTTTAAAGTGTAATATCCCCAAATGTCACAATCCATAAAAAATGTGAAAATGGATTTTGAATTTTAATTGTATTTAATTAGTCCTCCAAAATTTTGTCCCAAAAAAATCAATGGGAGATTAGCTATTTGGAATAGTTGTTTAAAGTGTCATTAGCAAAGAAGAGGTAATTTTAAGGACTTTTGAGATACTCAAAATGACCCCCATGTTGGTAAGTCATTTTTGGAGAATTTTTTTTTAAAAAATTTCATTTTTTTTCATTATATTCCAATTCATTTGACAAGTAGATTTCTTAAAAAATCCCTTCACCAAAAAATCCAACCTTTATTTTTCTCAAATTTGTGGTTGGATGACAATGTGAACATGAAACCCTAAACTCGATTCTCAAGCATCTTGTTTTTTTCCCTCTCTTTCCCCAAGCCAGTTGCACCTTGCAACACAATGTATATTCCTAGTTATAGCCAATAAGCTTTTCTTGGACTTTTATGTGTCTACAATCTTGATTAAAAGTTGCAACTTCAACTTGCTTAATATTCTTTGTAGATAACTTTCAATCATAGCTTGCACAACTAACATGCACCTGGAGCTTGCTCGTGTTCAAGTCTTCTTTGTATGTTAAGAGCATTATTTTCTTTCACAAAGTTGTGTTTGATTTCTTGTGATAGTAGGGTTTGAAAACTTTGTGTAACATAACATCGAGGGAAAACACCTTTGTACCTAGGGCTCATCTATTTGATTTGTCTTTGGTGAATATAACCACATATCAACTGAAGTTTCTACAAGGTAACAATTTTCACCTTTTTTTGTTTTTTGTATTCACTGCTACAATTCATGGTTTTTTTTACTAGGTTGTTTAATAAAAAAATACCCAAAAGTGACAAGCGAAAAAAAAAACCACCTTGTCAATTTGAACAAGTTGTTTTGGACATGTCATATGTGACGTGGCAATCCAATTGGACCTTGTCATTTTGATTAACAAAGGGACAAATGAAATGATTAACTATTTGATTGGTAGATAGTGGACCATTTGATTATGTCAATTTTATACCTAAATTAAAAAATAAATTTGGATTATTATTTTAAAAATTAATGGGTAGGTAGGTAAATAAATAAATATATTGGTAGGTAGTAAATAGGTTTAGGTGGGTTGAAAAAATGCATTTAGGTAAGCAGGTGCTAACCTAACTTAACCTCACGGAACTACCTTGGTCGAACCTACCAACCCTAGCCTTTTAAGCATGCACATAGGTTGTAAGCACAAGGAATTGAACCCAAAACTTCACAATGATAAACCAAGTGTTTACCAATGGACTACACCATCAAAGGTGTTCAGCTTTTAACAAGTTTTTTATTTCACATGTTTATTTCACATCATTAAACATAATGGTTAAACCTAAGTGATAATTAATGGCTAAACTCAGTGATTGAAACTAATGGCTAAACCTAGTAGCCAAATTCAACAACTTAAACTAATGGCTAAACCTACTGGTTAAATTCAACAACTTAAACTAATGGCTAAACCTACTGGTTAAATTCAACAACTTAAACTAATGGTTAAACCTACTGGTTAAACCCAACAACTTAAATTAATGGCTAAACCAAATGGCTAAACTTGACCATTTAAACTAATGGTTAAACCTATTGGCTAAACCCAACAACTTCAACTAATGGTTAAACCTACTAGTTAAACCCGACAACTTAACAATAATTTAAACTAATGATTAAACCTAACAACCTAACAGCAACTTAAACTAATGGTTAAACCTTTTAGTTAAACTTGACAACTTAACAACAACTTAAGCTAATGGCTAAACCTAGTGGCTAAACCCAACAACTTAACAACAACTTAAATTAATGGTTAAACCAAGTGGCTAAATTCAGTGACTTCAACTAATGGCTAAATTCAACAACTTAAATCAATGGCTAAACCTTGATTAAATTTAATGATTAAACCCAATGGCTAAACATGGTTGTTAAATTTAATTTATAAACCTAATGGTTAAATTTCATGGGTAAACATAGTGGCTAAACTTAGTCGACAAACCTGATGGCTAAACATATTTCATGGCTAAATTTAAGTTAAACCTTGTGGCAAAATGTAGTGCTTAAACATAATGACCAAACTTTGGCTAAACATAGTGTCTAAACATAGGTTAAACTTAATGGCAAAACCTAAATTAAACCTACTGGGTAACTCTAATGGTTAAACATATTAAAAAAACCTAGGTTATACTTAATGTTTATACTTAGTGGTTAAATTTAAGTTATACCTATTAGCAAAATTTAATGGTTTAACTTTAATTAAACCTAATGCCAAATTTAATGACTAAACTTAATGGCTAAATCTAATAACTAAAATTAAGTAGGTCAATGGGTGGATAGGGGAAATAAATAATATGTTAATAGGTGGGTAAGTAAGTAGGTAGATCGTACAAAAATGAAAAATATAGATAGGTATGTAGGTAGGTAAATAAAAGGTGGGTAAGTGGGTGGGTAATAGGTAGGTAAATAATTAACTAATTAAATATCTATTAT
>Ga0209208_10006353_pt1 | contig 16299 bp, 19 predicted proteins | sample S1TSphfallax_3_FD_187694 | JGI IMG/M metagenome (GOLD analysis project Ga0209208, IMG submission 187694) | Host-associated microbial communities from peat moss isolated from Minnesota, USA - S1T2_Fd - Sphagnum fallax MG (SPAdes) (version 2) | ecosystem: Host-associated > Plants > Peat moss >...
TTCATGTTTGTTTTTATATAAGCTTGCCACCTATCCTTGGAAAAGTTTCAAGGAGGGTTACAACTTTGTAGTTGGAAGCATTTCAATTACAACTCATATGCAAAAGTTATGATCACACAAAATTTCAGACACATTTGTTCTTTAAGGAACATGGTTGTTCTCTAAAGCAATTTAAGATCTTTTCTTCTTGAGGGACATGGTTGTTCCTTAGGCCCATTTCTTCCCTAGGCCGACCATGTACACAGGGAGCAAGAGCTTAAGTTACCTTGGAAGCAACCGTGTTCCCTAAGGACTAAATGTGTTCAAAATTTTGTGTGATTATAAGTTTTATATATGAATTTTGATTGAAGTGCTTCCAATTACAAAGTTGTAGCTCTTCTTGAAAACTTTTCAATGATAAGTGTCAAACATATATAAAAACAAACATGAGATGATTATGATTGCAAAAACATTCGAAACATATGTTTCCTCGGGGAACTTGGGCCTTTCCTTGAGGAAAGTTCATTGTTCCTTAAGGAAGTTGCCTTTTTCCCAAAGAAGAGATATGTCCCCAAGGAGAAGGAACTTAAGTTGCCTTGGGGAGCAACTTAAACCATTTTTTCCCCCAAAGAACAAAGAACAATCATGTTCTTGGGGAAAAGGAGCTTTTTTTCCTTCAAAAACATGGTTGTTCCTTGAAGACTTAAGTTTTATTTTTTCAGGAACATGGTTGTTCCCTAGGGAGCAACTTAAGCCCTTTTTTTTCTTCTGAACATGATTGTTCCTTGGGGTAACTTAAGCCCTTACTCTTTCGAAAACATGGTTCCTTTTGAAGAAATCGTTCTTGAACAACTAACTTTAAAGGACAATTTTTTTCATCCATTTCGTTTGTGGATGAAGACAAGAGTCCAAGAAAAGATTCAAATTCAGGACCTATGGATTATAATGGGGATTCGAACCATTATGTTAGTATTTTTCCTTTGAAAATAATGTAAGAAAAAATAAATTTAAACATTAATCATTGTGTAGGTACCCAAAAAAAAATCTGATTTTTTTTTTAATTTTTATATTGGGCATTGTACTATAATTGTGTCAAGCCCGATATCACATTTACATTGTTGTTACAATTTATTGTTTGTCATATATTGGGCCTATACCAACCCAAAATCAGTATCGAACCTAATACTAATATTAAGTTGGTATCAAAATTCGTACAAAAAAATAGCCAATACTAATACCAGAGTGGTATCGATTTAAAAAAAAAGTGCCAATACCAATATCAACTGGTATCAAAATAAGTTGATATCTAATCAACATTGAAAAATTTGCTACATTTCCATTGAATCTTTATTTTGGGTGCAACATTTTGCCAGTATTTTGAAAAACATGTTGTAAATTAATGTTATTTTTTTCCATAGGATTCTTGCAATTTTGTTGTTAAAAAAACAACAGAACACTAATTAAGGTGTGGTCATTTTCAAGTTGCCTAATTAGGCAAGGCCAAACCAGCACTTGTCATTCCTTGATCATCTTGAATGAGGCTTCTTATTGGTTACATTTAATCCCAAAAAGTGTTAATTTGAACTTGAAGACTCTAATATTGACTTAGAATGAGGTATTTATAATATTAAAAAACAACCAAAAATAATTTGAGGTTCTAACGACCATACTATAAGGATCAACACAGGTTTTGCATCAGAGACTATGTAATTGGTTACATAATCATGAAGCTCTACATTCTCCTTCCACAAACTAATCATTCATTCTCATACTAAATGAAATAACATGTTAATTGACAGCCATCAAGTTTGTACATTAAAGATTATGCCATAAAGTTCTATGTCATCAAAATTGTAACATTAATATCAAACATCAAAATGAAAACTACAAATCCTTTCATGAAACTTTACACTAAACATTGAACATCATTCTAGCTATCAAATTCATTTCTTACACAGACCCAGAGGCAGGCACATTTCTCTTGTACATTAAAGACTGGGGCAGCAGATTATGTCTTTTTCTTCACCACATTATATGACATAATCTTCCAGTGATGATGAAACACTGGTATTAGTTAATGAATTTGTTTTTAAATTGTTGAACCAACCTTAATGTTCTGTAATGGCCTTGTCCTTGCCCATAATGTTGGGTGTCTCATCCAGTTTGTCCTAATGGGCTCACCTGGTGCCTTACAGAACATACTGGTCAGGGGCTTGACAAGTCCATAGAACATAGCAGTCAATCTTGTTATTGCTATTGCAAGCTTTTAAGCTGCTAACGAGTTCTCAGCTCCGAACTTTTGTTCTTTTGCACCAAGGAATACAAACTTTTCATAACTTGGTTGGGTTCAACCAGAATCCATATTGCAATCAACATGGGTACAGCAAAACATAGCATAGACCCAATGCCAAACACACAACCAATTCCAACTTCAATATGGACCTGAAGAGAATTTTGCAAGAGGGAAACAATGTGTGTTTCAAAATTTGACAAAAGAACCTTTTGAGTAGAATTCAAGAGCTCCAGCAACAAATGTAGGCCAGTTTTTGGTCCAGGATTACATCGAAGTACCAGAGAAATTCTTGAGAAACTCACCCAGAAAAGGAAGAAGTGTGCTGACTTAAAGCATTTGATTGCCTCTCTCATCTCAATTCCAGAAACTCTCCAGCATCTGCAAGACTCACACTGGGTATCTAAGGCATTGCTGCATTCAACCATCTTTCCAAGCCTTGACTTTAACTCTTCCTGCTGTTACCCCTGCACATCTAGCTCTTCCAACGTTTGCTAAGGTGGTCAGCAGCAGCCCATTAGTTCAACCACTCTCTAGTTCGTAACTTTTTTCCTATTTATACTGCCCTATCTAGAGTGGTTGCGCATACAACATCCATATACTAAGAGGATCATGCCTCAACACAGAGGCAGTGAGATTCCCATACTGAACTGAACTCTTCAGTAAAACAGTAGAGGGAAAAGAGAAGTGTCCAATTACCCTGACCTACAGGGGGGAAGACTGGAAAGCAAAGAGGACGAGGCAAAGATGAGGGTGAGGGTGAGATCAGGTTAGATGCTTATTAATCCATGAATCTATCACGTTCTCGCACACGTTCTCTTTCCCTTGGCCACTCCTGATCCTTATATTCCTTCTCTCGGTCTCGATCCTTGCCACCACGACTCCGTTCCCGGCTCCGATCACGGTCTCTCTCCCGGCTATGGTCTCGATCCCTGTCCTTGTTGCGGTACAAATCTTGGTCAGTCTCCTTGTCATCTCTCCCACGTCCTGCATCCCTTTCATAGTCCCTGTCTCGATGGTCATCTCTTGTATACCGTTGTCCATTCCGACCTCCTTCCAGGTCCCTGTCACTTCTTCTCCCTGAACTTTGATCACGGCCATTATCATCTCTATGACCACTGCGCTCCTTGCTCTTTTCTTTGGTCTGCCCCTCAATAACTCCCAATTCCTCCTTGTCCCAGCCAGCTTTCCCAGCTCCACCAGCAGCTGGTTGAACTGCTTGCATCTGAGCTTCACCTTGCTTGGCCTTAGTGCGAAACTTCTTTTTGAGAACACCAAATTCATCATACATTTCCCCATCATCCTGGCACATACAAGTCAGGTCAGAGACTACAATTGCAAGAGAAGAAAGAAGAGGAATTCAAGCCAAAATTTTAGCATGGTATCTTCTTACTTCTGGGTGGTACAATACTTTTGAGCTCCATACCCATCCACAGTGACTGAACAACATCAACATGAATCAGTATTTAGACAAAGCATTTGACTCACAACAATCCACAGGCTGAGATTTTCAGTCCAAACATAATAACATAAATCTGATAACACACTGCACAAACCTCTTCTAGTTCCCTTCGCCTGCGCTTGGTCTCCTCAATCTCAGCCTCATCAAATTCTTTGTAGCCTCCTGCTCGACCCTCTCTGCAACCAAATAATGAACAGAACATGAAGACATATAGTTTCCTTCTTGCCACGTGGACAAAATAATGCAGCTCTTCTTTGCATTCTTCAGTATGGTTTCTAGAGACTTGCCTTCAGTACGGCATCTATACAACCTTATGGCTTAGGTTGGAAACATAATTGTCACTTTCACAATAATCACATAGAGATTAGTAAATACTACATACCTTGCACCCCCTTCATTAAGACCAGGTCGGGCAGTGTTGCAGATGTTGCACTTTGTTCGTTTTGCCCAGTTTATATTGCCACACCTGCCAAAACCAGCCTTCTGCTGACCTAAGTGCACTGCCCTCCTCAAATGTAATGCTCATACTAGGTCAAATCCCAGTGATGACATCCAGTTGACCAGCTCCAAGGATGCTTATGGCTGAGAAAAGAAAGAAGACAATAGTAGCTTACATGGGACAGTTCCAGTCATTAGGGCCAAAAAGGCCTGGAGGTCCACCAGGACCACGTCCCCCCTTGCTACCAGCATCAGGAGGCCCACGCCCCCGACCACGCCCACCACCCATGCCCCCTCCACCACTGCCCGCATTTCCAGCTGGTCGTCCGGTGCCACACCGATTACAAACCCCTCGAAATGCAAAGTTGATGTTGCCACAGCTGCATCCACAAGTGCACATATCAGCATCACACAATAAGAGGGCAGATTCTTCAAATGGATAATCCTGCAGACAAAAATCCCATATAGATCACTCACAGCACTGAAGAACCCAATGTTAGGGGTGTGAAATGGAAGTAAGAAGTTGCACAATCCAATATCCTAGCACTTCAACATGCAGCAACTTCCTAATTCTACTGATTTGAACCCCCTTATCTGTTGCAACTCTTGCAGACAGGACATCTTCTGTTGGAAACAATGCGTTGCAGGACTTGCATATGTGGCCTTTGAAAAGCTGAATGGTCCTGTCATGCAGACATGAAAAAATTTCAAATAGTTTTAAGAGAGCCTGATACTGCTCACCAAAGTCATCACAGACCTTGGATTTGGACATGGCCAATCCCCTTCCTGTTGCCATGGTTTTCCATCCCCTTGACCTCTCCCTCGCCCTGCACCAGGTGGCCCCACTGGTCCACCTTCACCACCCATTCCTCCATGATTCTCACCATATTCTCCAAGCATTTGTGGATCATATTCTGCTAAGCCTGGCACAGAATTCTGAATCATGGGTGGAAGTGGATCAATTGACAGCATTGGTGTCATGTCCTTTTTGCTTTCCGCAATGGAGACGCTGATAACATTGCCATGGAAGTCTGTATTGTTGAACCACTCCACTGCAGCTCCAGCAGCATGAGGATCTTCATATGTGACGGTAGCATCTCCTTTTGGTTGATTTGTCACCTTGTCCCGATAGATCCATATCTTTGGAAGGTTAGTCCGCTTATCCTTCTGCAAAACAGAACATGAACATCAAAAGTTCAGGATACTAAGTCTTGCATCAAGAAAAAATTTCAAGGTCATAATAATGGAATCCTGATTCAACAACAGTAGTGGGTCTTAGACTGCAAAATTCAACTTCTTTCTAGTAGCCTAAATGATGGCAGTTACACCACACAACACAACTGATGGAAAAGTCCCCACAACCATCCCCATTTCTGGAAGCACAGAGCTGATCAGCAGGGTGAGCAATAAACTCTCACAAAATAAATGTATCTAGAAGTTATGGATCCTTTATTCTTCTAGTTATGGCATGAAGCTGACAGGCTAGTGATCACTTCCAGCTTATGATCACCTTTCTACAAGTGATTGTTGGTTCAAACTTGAAAATCACCAGTGGGTACACGTTATTCTGTTTTCTTGCCACTGTAATTGCACATGTGAAGATTTTGCAAACCATAATCAAGCCTACTTTGCACTGTTTTTTTTCTTCTCAGACACATTTTTTTCTGCTGGCTCTGCGAAACCAGTTCAAGAAAAAGTTTTTAAAAAAAAGAGACACAAAAATTCTGACACATGGGATGTCAATGCAGGAGGAATATGATATGTATTCACAACCTGACACCCCCCCCCAAACAGAAGAAAGCATCAAGCTTTCCAGATCCAAACCTCAAAAACGATGATCCCTGAGGGGGCATGGGCCCATTGAGTTACAAGTGAGGAGAAGAAGGAAGCTCAACCAAAACAACAAGACTACCAGCAGCTTTTCCCACAAAACCTCTAATACCACAGCAAAATCAAAACTCCAAAAAACAGAAGACCGTCGAAAAATTACCCAGTGAAATTGAAAGACTGAGGAGAGTGGGGAAAGGGGGGAAGGAGGGGGAGAGAGCAAAATCCTGACCTTGAGCAAACCAATCTTGCCAAAGTGATCAGCTAGCAAGTTCTCATCAGTGCCTGAAGGCAAGTTGCAAACATAGACGGTACTAGTAGGCAGGGGTGCCACCATTCCCCCACCACCACCACCACCCGCACCTCCAAAGCCCATCATCCTTTTCTCACTTTTCGCCTTCAGAAAAACGGAAAACCCTCCTTCCCTTCCTCCGTCTCTCCCTTCTCTCTCTCTCACACCCCCATCACACCAGCCCGCACACCATAACTAAAACCTCTCGAAAAAACACAAAAAACTAATGGCGTCGAATGCGGCATCACAAGTACCAGCAAACACACATCTATGGGTCCGTCTGTCTTGTCTTTGTGCTTCGCTTCTTTCCCTCCGACAGAAGACACACCCTACTGCCACCACCACCACCACCAACAGCACCAACAGAAGGCACACGGAGATCCAACGGGAACAGCGTCTTACAGCGGTTATGAAAAAAGCATAGTGCACGTTTTAGGACCGTGAGCTCCAAACCCTAATTCCTTTTTTTTGGTCCCTTGGTGTGCTCTCTCTATAAGGGCCTTCTTCCAGCTAAAGGGGCCCCTCCTAAGGACCACTAACCAATCTTTTGCTCTCTCTAAGGGGTAATTTTCCAAGTGCCTACACCCAACTATTTATTGCATGTGAAAGAGGATGAGGGTAGGTGCTAAGGGCCCCCTAACCAATATTTTGTTCTCTCTAGGGTTCATTCTTCCATGTAGAAAGGACCATTGTAAAATTATTTGCTTTCTCTAAGGGGAAGTTTTCCATGTGATAGGGCCTTTAACCAAGTTTTTGGTCCTTTCTAAGGAACATGTTAAGGGGTGAAATTGTGACCCCAGTCATTATTATCTTCTAGGAATTAACATCAAGGAATAAGGTGAACACCTTATTACTCAAAAAAGTAATCACCTTCACTTACTTTACTACAGCTATTCGAGTAATGAATAAAAAATCACATAAAGGGCAAAAGAAAAAGGAAGGTTTGTAATATAAGAACAAACCTATCGTCTTGTCTATAATCTATTTCCAAGGTGCCAAAAGGAGAAAATATAAAAGGGCAACATGGGAAATGATCATAATTAAAGAGTAGCTACTCTTTAAGGTTCTACAGTACCTTCAATGCCCTTGGTTGTTGCCCTAGTGGATTTATAAACCTCCTACAACTATTGTCCCACCTCAATAGTGCATGTAATCCCTTTAGTGATTTTACTTGCCATTTATAGCACCTTAAAATGCCTCCCCACTATTGTCTATTGTTTGCAACACACTACACCCACTCATAGCCATTGCATGCCACTTGTAGCAATACCTTCAAGTCTACAAGCAACTACATGTTGGTGTTCCCATTCTTACCACTACCAAGTGTTGGTTGCTACATTCCTATGGTAACAAATAACTTACTACTCCGAAAGCTACCTCTTGATATGCCTCCTTACTTTTTGTTATAAAAGAAACACATAAATGCCATGACAAGGAGCAACATACTTTGTATAATCTCAAACTACTCTACTTTCCACACCTCCTAATAAAATAAATGCACACCAAACACATAGAAGTTCTTCAACCATTTTCTATTAAAATCACACACAAATACAAATACATTTTTTTGTTATTCTCTCCTCCCTAATATTACAAGACACACTTCTCTAAGGGAGTCCTTCATTCCAACTCACAACTCCAAAGGTATCAAATGAATTAGAAGTCCTCCAACACCTCCTCTAATCCTCCTTTGCCACAAACCACACAAGGCCCACATTGACCCCATGAAAATAGAACGTTTATTTTTATCCTTTCTTTAAAATCTCCTAGATGATTGGGTAGATTACTCCCAACCATTCATTAACATAACTATGTAATCCAATTAACTTCACCCCTTGGGTAAAGGATGATAAGTCTACCACTAGTAACTATTAGTTATTATGAAACCTATGGTACTAACTAGTTTTAAAATTTTTATCCTTTAACAGGGCATTCTTCCATCTAGAAGGATGTCCCTAATGAATCTTTGGTTCTTTCTAGTGTTGTATTGGTATCACTTTTTAAATACACCAAACCAACATAAGTATTGTAAGGTCTAGAAATTTTGAATACCAAAAAGGTAGGAATAATGATTTTTCCCCCTAAGACTAAAATATTATATATATTTCAAGAAATTCCAAATGCCAATATTGATATGAATGTTTTTTCAACTGATATACTAGCTAGTATGCAATAATTGGTTGGTATGAATATGTAACAAGTATTTTTGTATTTTTTCTCCATTCATATAAAAACTAATATAATCCAAAACTCACAGTTAAGATGAGACAAATTAACCATCCAACACAACCCAAGATATTGAGAATTTTAAACTTCAAAATGTTCAATGTTTTTATGACTTGCATCTCCAACAAAAAGGCCAAAAAGACACAACAAAAATTTTACTGATTAAAAATATATTACTAAAAAAATTAATGAATCATACAAATTCAATATTTTTAAATTGAAGTTGTGGGAAAAACACATTAGCATTGAAGATTTAAGAATTAGTTTGCACAATAAAAAATGGTGAGAAAAGTAACACAAGAGACAAATACATGTTGAAATCATGTATTTGTCTAATGCCAATTCAAAAAAAAATGTTCTTAAATGAATAGACATGAATCACAAAGATTCATTATTCATTATCCAACATACATCTTTAAATTTCACTAATGTGAGCTATTACTAACATTACAATCCAAGAAAATAGTTTGCCAAGTTCCACATTTGTTGCCTTGTGCTACCATGTTCTTCCTTTTCTAAAAACAACATTAGATCATTAAACATCAATCCTAAAAAACCATTCTTTTGAAGCTCATTTTCATGTTTTTTAGGATTGCATTTTCAACTATGAAAAAGTCCTCAACACCTTTATTTGCAAGAGGACAATCACATTTAGCATTAGATGGCCAATTTTTTTATATCATGATTAATTTGTCAAGTTCCCCACACCAACTCACCACCACTAGGTCCAAGCATGGCAAATTAAATCATTCATGTTCCTTGTAACATAAATGGAAAATAGTTATCAAGTAGGCTTTGACATGTTAAATTTGAAAATATTATTGAAGATAATGTTTAATATGAACATGTTTTTAAACTTTGTTACAATTGTAGTTAATAGTCACATGTTTAAAGTATAAGTAGGTTGCAAGTAGATGTAATATTAGACTTTTCTTACTTTTAAGTTAATGGTGCATTAAAATGTACTTGTAAACTTATTTATTTTTCCTACTATTATCAAAATGCTTCTATCATCTAATGTAAAAATACAAAAGAACACAATATTCATGAATTAATTTAAAGCATACTTGCTACTTAATTTTATTACATTATTTTTTTTCAAATTTTGTATTCAATTAGCCATTAACTCAATGGAGACATAAACATTTTCATAATGACGTTTTAAAATGGTTTCAATATATTTTCTTGTGTTTATATTGAAATATGCCATATTTAAAAATTGCATTTTAAGCAAGATATTTTTTTGGTTTAATTTACCATTCTTTCACCTTGATTCAAGCTTGAAGATATTGTGTTCCAATTTATGAGCTAAGGATCCCCAAGATTTGTTAGGCCAAAAAACCAAGATGTGGAAATCTACTTTCATGTTTTTTCCACCATAATAAAGGATACATCAAATTTTCAATATATGCATCAATGCATCAATACAAAGATCACTTAGATTTAAGCAAATCTTCACTTTTTTTTTCATGTGAAGTAAAAAAATTAAATAAGGAATCATTGGGGACAAATAGATTTACTACAAGTGCAGATGTATGTGTTGGATTCAAAAATTGATACACCTACACCAACATAGGAACATGAAGTTCTTGTTGTCATAGTCCTACAACAACCTTGGCAAGTTTTTAAAGCCCAATGTATTCCTTAATGCATTGCAATCCCATGTGCCTAGGGTTCAATATTATAGTTAACATGTTGTGAACCATGTTTTCATCAAAGATGATAAATAGTGATACAAAAGGTTGCAAGATAATCATTGCTTCCTTTGCCATCTTTACATACATGATTTTAATTCCAAATCAAATCATCCACACTACAAGGAAGGAACAATTGTTGTTATATGTTCGTACTCCCCACAAAATTTCAAAGAAATGACAATGGCAACATTTGAAACATTAGATAAAAGCAAGGTTGAAATTTTTAGTGATTGTTTGAACTGTATCCCATGTAGGTCCATTAGGAAAGCTAGCTTGCAAATGTAACAACTATTGACCATAACACAAGTTGATGGCGACAACATATTCTAGAGTCTTTTGGAACAAGATTAATTTTAATGCAAATTGAATCTTGACCATGGATTTTAATTTGTGTTTCTACAAACCACTTTCAACACATGCAAGTCCCATTCTTGCCTACCTTTTTCAAACTTCTTGGTCCAATTGATGGTTTTTAGCAAAGATGCTTATGCATGTTTTGAAAAATATTTCCTCCATGTTAGCACAAGCCTTATCGTCTACCATCACATACTCACAAACTTTTGACATTGTATGCCCAAAACAAATTCTTACATATGGTATTTGAAGGTTTAATGTTGTGCATGAAACCACATTAAATAGGCCAATAACAAATGTGGCTAAATTTTTACCTTTATCCTTAACATGAACAAGGATTTTATGAATAAGATTGAATTCTATTAGAAATGGTTTCATTTGTTTAACTATTTAGCATCCTTGAACATGTTTAGGACTTCAAACAAACCAATGGTAATGTAACAAAATACCCATTCCTTATTAGTGATATTCAAAATCAATACAAACATGTCGAGCCTTGTCATAAACATCCACAAATCAAAGGTGATGGCACTAATTGCATAACATCCAAGAAGACGAAACAAATACCTTTCCATAGTTTTGGTTAACATTGAAGATGTCCGTTCTTGCACAAATACTTTGCAAGAAGGGATTAACACTTTGCCATTCTATCACATGACCAATTAACAAAGAAAGGGACTTTTTACAATATATAAAACTTCATCCCTTTTGTTATAAGCAAAACCAAATCCTTGATAAATTGAATTTGAGTTGGATCATTTTTCCTATAAGGATTTTCATTTCCAAAACATTGGGTTTTGCTAGAGGGGTTTATCACTTTGTTTTTTTCCCGCTTTGATGTCCATGATCCACCACCTGAGTTGTTGTTGCCTCCTTTTTAGATTTGCATTTTTCATTTCAACATGTTCATTTTTGGGTTGCTGCTTGAATGCTTTGAAGGAGATTTTGATCGTAATATAGTGTTTTGTAAGGTTAATCACCATTGCCAACTCCAACTTGAACCAATTGGTCCAAATCCTCACATTTTGCTGATCAATGCTTTGGATTTTATTGTATTTCAATAAATTATGAGATGCTAAAATTGTCGAAGAGCTTCAGATCATGCACCCCTAGGGGATAGATCTATTTCCCTTTTCGAATACAAATCAGTTCTAGAGTTGCAACATGGATGCTTTTTAATGATTCAAACTCAGCAGAAAGGAGAAAAATAAAGAATCAACTGTGTAAAAGAAAGGCAATCCAACCATTAGTGTACAAAAACTGAATTTGCTGCAGATATCACTGTCTAATCCATGTGAGGCTTAAAGGTTACCATGACTCTTCTTTTTCTGGATTGTAGAGCTTGAAAAACAATAAAACATCCTCCTGAGTTTTTTCAAGAGGAGGGATTGGTATATGTTCCTGGAAAAGAAAGAAAAGATGAAACAATTACAAAACACATCTCTTATAGGAGTCAAGGGAACAAAAGGAGGAAAAAACTTCAATAACAGAAAGTCTTGACAAATATGATCATAACAATAAATCTGACACATGAAAAGATTGAAGGGGATGTGGAGAGTGACAATACCTGAGGAGAGAAGTGAACTTCCAAAAACAACTTCAGTTCAACATTGTGAACTTTGTTTTATGCTTCTTTCAACTGCCCTACCTGAAGGAGTAGGAATAAAAACAAGATCCACACTTGAGGACATTACAACGACTATCAATTGTACCCTGTCTGAGGGCATTCTTGGTTCTTGACATCACCAATTAATGGTCCAAAATGTTCCAACTCAACAGACAAAACAATCCCAAATAGTGTGTGCTCTTCAAGAATCAGAGCTTCACTCCTCACACTAACCCTATATTGTGGATTACCATCAACCTTTAGTTTTCAAAGCACACCATAGAGACCACTTGCTTATGCAAAAGCCCAAGTTTTAGTACAAGAGTCGTCTTACAGTTTGTGCCTCTTCATGCTTATTTAGTGGTCTGCGAAATGAAATCATGGAAGCTATTTAAAGGCCCAACATCCCAAAAAAAGCTTTGGAAGCAACTCTTGTAATAATAACTATGAGAAAAAAATGATAGCTAATGGTTGTCATTTTGGTATGTTGGCAATGAAGGCACCAACTTCACAATAGTTTGAAGTTTTTGATTTTTTCAAAGGGGGGTTGGTTAGCATTTTGCAACTTGTGTTGTTCTTTTGTTGTTCAAAGATGAGAAACAAATTGAGCTTGGATGTTTGCCAAGATATATTGTTCAATTTGTACAATTCATGACCTTGTTCACATCTTCAACATCAACAAGATAACAACTATTCTTCTTGTTACACCAAATGTTTTCATACACTGACTACCTTCAAGAAGCCAAACAAGTTGATCATGGTCACAAAGAAGTCTCCCATGAACAACTTTGATCATCCTCACCATTGCACACATTGATGGAAAATTGGTGAATTTGAAACAAAAATGAAATGTAATTGCTAGTTCCTTCAGCTATACATTAAAGACAACCAAAAGACAACCAGATTGAAACCACTATTGTTGTTATTTCATGTATGTAGTGTTGTGAACTCCTAAACTTCTAATGTCACTAATACTTTGAAGGCAAGTCAAGACTTGCAATTAGCAATATTGCCTTTTAAAAAGTTTTCCAGGAGATTAAAACTCACAAAACATGAAACCCTAACAATTTTTATGAGGTACTAATAGCTAAATATCTCAGGCATCCTAAACACATCTGAAAGATCCCATGTTAGTTGATTTTCTCTACAAAAAAAACAATTCCACCCAATCTTAAAAAATTATAGAAGCTTTGGTCTTGGGAGATTATTGAAGCAGCACAATTTTTTGGTCAAGAATTTGTGGAAGAATTCCCTTTCACCATGGATGGTGAGATGGCCATGCTTGAAAGATTCTTCACATTTGACCTTCAGGAAGGTAATTGCAGTTTTCACAACTTGATGGGGTTTCTGTCTTAATGATCCCTGAATCACCAAATTGGAGTTTGTATCTGATTTTGCTTGACAAGAAAGACTAACACACTTCCACTCTCCTATATCTATTGAAAAATAAAAGCCCTGTTGCTAAAGGGAATGAAGAGACTTAACTTTATCAATAGCCTGTGTGGCTATGATGCTTGGTTCATCATACAGCACAGCAGGGTTTTCAAGCTTGCTTGATAAGCTTGGGTCCCCAAGGAATGCATGGAAAGATTCAGCCACACTGTTGGACAGTTGATCTAAGGTTATAGCCCTCCTCCAGGAAGAAGACACAGCGGCCTCTGCAAGGCTCAGATGCTAACTCTTTGATGCCTTTTGCTAGTTGGTAGTATGTTCCAGTTGTGAATTGCAGCCCAGCTAGAGAATCTTCAAAATGTGCATCATACTTGTAAGGTTCAAAAGAATTTGAGATTTGAAGAGAGGAGGTGGATTTACAAATGCAACAAATACAGCTGTGAACAAATTCAGAAAAGACCAACATGGGAAGAAGTTAAGACTGATGTAATTCTGATGAGAAAATAAGATCCCAATCAGACTGGATCAGTTTGCATTGTTGATCATTGTGATGATGATGAGAGAATATGGCCTTCTAAAAGAAGCAGATGCATGAATCTCTACTTGCAAATGATACTCCTGTTTTGGAAGCAAATTAATGAGAAGAAACTGAAATTCCAGTGAGATTTGTGTTCACTTCTTTCTTCTTTATTCCTTAGAGATTTGTGTCCTCATTGCATACATTTAGATTCCTAAATTATAAAAAGTTAATATTGAAAAATTGTATCCATTATCAAAGGCACATGTATTCAACACAAAGGTGAAAATTTGTTGATTCTTAAGGCTTCCAGTGAATCCTCAGCCTTCTGATAAAATGGTCCGTCTACCAAAAACTGAAAATAGTTCTGCCTTTCACCTTCATAAGTTCATAGACATAGTTTTTAAGCTCCACAAGCCCGATTCTAATCACTGCAGCTGGATTGGTAACTTAGTGTCATTACACTTCACAGCTTGGTGGATATGAACCATGGTTATCATAGTCCAAGAAGCACTCAACTCCAATTCTCCCAATGGACAACTATACTCGTTGACATCCAACTCAATACACACAAAATCCCAATTTCATAAAAATTGTTATGCGTTTGCACATGGTAGATTCATTGAGTTGCAGGAGACTATAAATGGAAGTTACAACAAACACGTAGAATTTCTATTAAAGAAAAATCAAAGATTTTAAACACTCTTATGCCAAGTGAAGAATCCAAAACAGAATCTATGAATGTTATCTCTCAAGCCAAGTGGCCAATACAGATTGTAGCATCAAAGGTTGAAAATCAAGCTGAAACCCTGAGCAAGTGCAGGAAACACCACACAAGCTACCAAATCACTTCAGATTTCTATTAAAGAAAAATCAAAGATCTTAAAAACTCTTATGACAATTGAATAATCCAAAACAGATCCTATGAAAGTTCTCTCAAGCCAACCAACCGGTCAATACAGTTTGCAGCATCAAAGTTTTAAAATCAAGCTGAAACCCTATACATGTGCAGGAGAAACCACACAAGCCAACCCGGCCAGATAAAAAGAGCAACAGAACACTGAATTTCTCATGAAGCATCTTGCATAGTTGAAATCCTTGCAAATTTGCACAGCCATTCGCGAAGAAGCTCCTCCATAAAATCTCAATACTTACTACATACTCTCAAATAAAATGTCCCTACTACCAGAGAAAAAAGGATAGAAAGCATGTTCCGATACACCACAACTCAAACAGCTCTCTCTCCATGCTACTTACTACCAACAAATTCTCTTCAAATGTTGATGACGACAAGTCACCAATCCACGTAGAGACAGCCGAAAACGACGACAGTTCCCATCACAAGTCCTGCACAGTGAGGCCGGGGGGCAAAGACTGCTTCAGCTTATCCGCCTTATCGGTGTCAAATACACACAAGGTGTAGAGGTACTTTGAGCACCTAACCTTGAACTTCACCACATTCTTGCTGCGCTTGATCTTCACGGACCGCGCGTCCTTCCGCCGCGCCGTCAGCAAGAAATCCTTGATCTCACTGATCTGCTTCGGCATGATGGCCGACCCCCGGCTTCCGTACCTTGTCTTCCACGACGACAACAACAAGGGTCTGCAAAAGCTCAAGCCCAACGACGGAGATGGCGCACAGCAATCCCCGGTTCTGCAGATGCACACAAAGAGAATTAGGGCATGAAGGTCTGCGAGAACATTAGGGTTCCGGATTTTAGGGTTCCTTTCGATGCTTCGTAACTGGGCAAAAAAGTTTACCCAGTGTGACCCATGTTGGTATGGCCTTGGGTGAACCAGCACCCACGTTGGTACCATGGTAAAAATCCCAAAACCCATTAAAGTTACTAGTGGGTGCCCGTGGCCGAAGGCCACTGTGAAGCCCCCTGTGTGAAATCCAGGTCTCAAAATTGAGATCCCACATCCTGAAAATCACGTCCTAAAAGTTTTCAGGTTTCGGTCTTGAAAACCGCGAGTGTGAAAATCCAGGCCCCAAAGTTGAGATCCCAAGTCCTGAAAACCATGTCCTGAAAACCATATCTTAAAATTTCTCAGGCTTCAAAGTTGAGATCCCAAGTCCTGAAAACCATGTCCTGAAAATCATAACCTAAAATTTCCCAGGCCCCAAAGTTGAGATCCCAAGTACTGAAAACCATATCCCTAAAATTTCCCAGGCCCCAAAGTTGAGATCCCAAGTCCTGAAAATCATGTCCTGAAAA
>Ga0209208_10006354_pt1 | contig 16297 bp, 15 predicted proteins | sample S1TSphfallax_3_FD_187694 | JGI IMG/M metagenome (GOLD analysis project Ga0209208, IMG submission 187694) | Host-associated microbial communities from peat moss isolated from Minnesota, USA - S1T2_Fd - Sphagnum fallax MG (SPAdes) (version 2) | ecosystem: Host-associated > Plants > Peat moss >...
TTGGAGTGCACTCAATTGGCCAATAGATGTAGGTAATTCTTGCAAGCTTTTGCACAATGATAAATCAAGGTTTTGGAGTGCACTCAATTGGCCAATAGATGTAGGTAATTCTTGTAAACTTTGTTTTGTTTTGTTTTGTGAGTATGAGATCCATTGAACTGGGATGCTTCAGATCGTGTTCTTGACGTGTTTGGAAAGCTCTCGACGATGATGAGGAGAGGTGCATGGGGCTTGGTTCCATGACATTTGGACTTGTGGTGCAAAAGTTCTTGAATATTGAATGATTTCTTCACTGAAAATTAGGCTTAAATCATTGCTGAAAATTTCGAAGGAATTGGTAATGTGCCTTTTGGTGTTGTTGGAAAGATCTTGATTGATGAGCATTATTTAATGGAATTTATTTATTTGGTAAGATTTTGGATTCAAAATGTGGGAGATATTGATTTTAAAGTTGATTTTTGCTGCTGAAAATTCAATTAAATTCCCAAAAAACCAGGTTTTGGAAGGAAAAAATCAGTTGAGAACGTGGTAACACTTGAAGGCTTACACCCATTCAATTCAAGCATGATTTCCTTTCATACTTGGTTGTTAAAAAAAATAGTACATAAATTGCAAAACAATGTTCACATATTGAGTTTCCCTATTTTGTAATGGGTTCACACTTGGGGCAATGGCATAGGCCACACCTAGTTGATTATTGAAAAAACATACAAGAATTCAATTATTTTCATTTGATAACCTACTAGTTGATTATTAATTTTTTGAAAAGCCATAGATAAAATACCCTATCGGTACAACATTCCAAGAGCCACTAAAAAACCTTATGGGTTTGTTATTAAAATTTCAAAATTTTCATATTTTACTTGGATGATTGGGATTACATCTACATAGTTATCAATCCTAAAACCTTTAACATGTTTTTGATGATTTTTTTATGAAAAAAAATTATAACCTACCTTATCAAGGTAATATAATTGATAGCTCTCAAGATGGGTATTTGGAAATTGACCCTTGTGCATAATAGGTGATTATTATTAAAGAAATCACGTAAAATTGATAATTAAGGATATTATTTTGACAATGATATTGATAATTGATGGGTTTGGCAATAACTGGCCAACATTGATTCAAACTTTACATACTTTTTATTTAAGAATTGAAATCCTTGGAGGCACATTTCTTGGTCGATTTGCCAAATTTGTTATGAATAATCATGCTCAAACAACTCTATAAGAAAAAAGATTAAAAAATACAAAGGAACATAAGGATCCTAGTGAAAACAAGGTTTTTTTAAAATTATTTATTTAATTTTTTAATTTTTTAATTTAAATTTATTTTGGAACTAACTATAAATGTGTCTCATTTAAACTTAGACAATTCCAACCTTTTCCTTAGCAAAGGGATAACATTCTTGTGGAAGATAATTGTTCAACAAAGGATATTAATATTAATATGGCGTGTAGGAACATTTGTTGCCATTGATTGCAAATAGAATTGTGTATTATGTGGAAATGTTGAGGGTTTAGGGTTTCCACACTTGACTAAACCCATCACATTGAAAACCTCTTTGCACATGTTTCCACCATAACGTTTCATGAGAATTGTCATCTAATCACCTTCGTTATGTCATGTCTTGTGTTCGTGTTTTATTGTGAGTTCCATTAAAGTTATGTGCAAGCTAGAATGGATCAATATGAAAGTAACATGGTAGTTCTTAATTTAATTTAATTTTTTTTTTTGGGTGTCACCCTTGTGAATTATAATGAGTTACAAGTAAAATGTTTTTCAAGTTTTATGAAAAAAATTCAAATATATAATTTTTATGTAATTAGCTTAGGTGCAATCTTTTAATTTATTCAAAAATTGATGTTTTACACTGAATGGGGTACTTTTTTAAAAAAATTGTGCATGCCCTCCAATGTAACAATACATAAAAAAACTTATAAATGGATTCACCACAAACATAGTTTGTAGTGATGAATTCACATATTAATCCCCAAAATTCATAAAAGTCATAAGCAATTCAAAATAAAAGTTTCTAAACCATATAAGATGACATGAAACTTTCAAGGAGTTTTAGGGATGTCATGATTTTTTTTTAAAAATGATGAAGTTCATGATAAATTTTTTTTGGTGAATTTCTGATTTTTTTTTTTTCACAAACATCGTATCTTGGGATGATTATAAGTCGCCATTAACTATTTTTTTTTAAAAACCTCAAACATTGACATGAAATAATGTCACATCATTATCACAATCAAAATACACTAAATATATGTACTTCAAAAAAAAATTCTATTGTATCATTTTTGGCCCATTCTAGCATGCAAAAACCCTAAAATCCAAAAAATGGTACAACAAAATTGATTGTTGTTGTTGCTATTGTAATTTTAGGTTATTATTTTATCACATTCGAAGTTTGATGCTCTATTTGGATTAAATGATTAATGATCATCTTCAAATTACAATTGCTCATAATAGGGCACATTTGCAAAAACAATTGAACATGTTTTTTATCCAACCAATGGGGCTAAAAAATGTGAAAATATACATTCTAAGATGGTGAGGTACTTTGTATCCAAAAAAAAAAAATCCTAGCATTGGGAAAGCAAGAAGCATCCCAAGAAATTGTGTCTATCCTAAGGAAAGTCACTTCCATTTTATTACAAATGGCATGTGAAAAAATAAATAAAATCCAACTAAAGTTTCTAAGCAGATTTTATAATACATTTCAATGTAAATAGGGTACTTAAACATAATTTTGAAATATTTTTAAAAGATGTTAAATTATATCATAACATATTAAAAATACCCCTTTATTTCATGTGTTTTATAAAATACAAAAAAAAAAAGACTTCCCCAAATATCCATCAAGGGAGAAATAATATTTTTTAATAAATTATGCCACATGTCAATATTGATTAAAGAACATTGCAAAACCTAATATTTGCATCATCTTGTAAAAGAAAAGAATATGCATTTCATTGTCTAATGGATGCAAGCGAAAAACAAGCTTTCAAACCCTACAAGTAAAGCAATGGATTTAATTAATGAACAAATTGAGATCAAATAAACTTTATGCCAAAAATGGGATTTACAACTATAGAAATGATTACACACACAATTAATTCAACAATTTTTAATGAAATAATTAATGTTTCAAAAAAAGGGGTTTGGGAACCCTTTTTCTAATTTTTCAAAATTTTGAGAGTCAATTTTAAATATAAGAGATGCAAAAATAAAAATTGTATCCAATGATAGACTAGTGGCATGGATAGTCATTCACTTGAACCAAGTTAGGGGTTCAATTCCTTGGTTTCAATAGTCCTGCTTGTGAGCTTCTTTTTTTTCCAAGCTTTCCCTCTCAAGGGATTTATTTAACATTGAACTTCAATGTGAGGTATGTATATACTCACCTCAAACTTTTTGATTTTACCACTATCTTCTTATGTGATACCTTAATACCTTGGCCAATTCAACATTAAATATATTATTTTCAGAAATGTTGAAATTTTCAAAAATTATTTCTTCCAAATTAAAAAAACTATTGTAAAGGATAACATTTAGTATTTAAAAATACTCCATTTTTTGAAATGAAAATTTCAAAATTAATTAATTATTCAATAGATATACATCTTGAGTTTTACCTCCAATGTTTTCAAATTCATCTACACTTTTCCTCCCACATTACTTTTCACCTTTTTTGTCCCCATGCTTTCTAATATAAGAAATATTTAAATGGAATAAACACATACATTTTAGGTCATGAAGATCACATGCATTTTGATTCATTATTTTATTCAATTTTATTCGTATTCAAATTTTATGCTTGTGTACAAATTCATTGTGCTTAAATCAATTTAAAATAATAATTCAAAGCTTGAAGCTTCGGAAACAATTTTTTTATAAAAAAACAAATTGAACTTCAATTCATGTGAAGTACAAGGTAAAAGCCAAAACAAGATGTACTTAGTTTTGAAAGTCATGGTACAACCTTATGGTTCATAATAAAAACAAATTTATGAGATTGAGTCTTCATTGATGAAAATGAAAAGAAATAACAAAAGGGAAGGGAAGAAGATGATAAGAAGAGGAAAGTTGTGAGTAGTACCTTGGATCAATTGTTGTGACAATTAATCTCACAATAGTACATAAGTAAATGATGGTTGTCTTTTGAATTTCAAATCAATGTGAATAACATAAATCCACATGTTTTCATATTATTTTTTTGGTTGTGTGAAGTTTTCAAAGAACTTTCATATGGTACATCCCAAGCAATTGCCACATGGATTCAAGTAATGTTTTGATCAATTAAGTGCATGCATTGAGCTTCAAATGTTATGAAACCTTGGCAATGATAAACGAACCAACCCCCGCCCCACCCAAAGGGGAAACAAGGAACGAAATGGAAGGACCCACATCCAAGAAGACAAATGAACCACCTTGAAGGGCAAACCACAATGGGAACATCAACTTCTTGAACCCCCTCCTTTCACAAAAAAAAATATCAAATAAGGAATGGGGAGAACTTCCTAAAAGGATGCCTAGCCTAGATGAACCTTCACCTACTGCAACAACACATTTCAAAATACAAACTGCTTATGAATGTTGTAATGCCATTAACACCTTTTGCTTATAAAATGCACACAAAATTGAAAAAAAAAGGCTTCCACTACCTTTGTTCCCCACACCATATTAGCACATTGATGAAAAAACTTGTCTGCTTATTGGTGTAAGTATCCAAAAACCTCTACAATTAGAAAGAAAAACATGTCCATCAAGAACTAATTGTGATAAAGACCATCTTTCATTTGAGCTAATTGTCACAACAACCTTGCAAGAAAAAATACCTTGTGAAACTAAATCAACTCAAATGGATTGATGACAACAACATCTACCTACATGCCAACATCATCAATTGATAGCACAATGTCAACTCAATGATGTGAAGCCCTCATGGCAAGAGGTGGAAGGACATGGGTTTGCTTTTGTGAGACATGAAATTTCACATCTTTTAGAATGGCCACAAAAAACATCTCACACAACATTGTGCAAGGCTGTCCTCTCCCCACCATGACTGCAATGAAGAATGTGGATCCCCATATGATTTAAAAGCTAACAATAAATGCAACATGACATCCCAAGGATTAAAGGATGGGAAAGACTTAACTTAATGCGCAATGTGATGGGAAAAACATCTAAAGTTAGGTGAAAACAAAGGATGATTGGATAGGTTGATAACCAAGCGCCCTTAATTGGCCTTGCACACAATTTCAAATGCACCCAATGTGAATCAACAGGTAAATTTAAAATGATGATATAAAGGAAGGGTCATGTAATCTTCTAAAATATTTTCTTAAAGGTGATCTATGCATTTTTCAACCAATTGCTCAAAGGCGGGCACACATGTTGCAACCCTTAGGGGAAGAAGCTTTTGTGTTAATTTCAAATACACTTGGAAAGGGAGTGGCCCGAAGTTGTTCACACCTATTGCCTCCAACAAGAATCCAAAACTTGGAAAGTATGACAAGGGCAATTAAAGCCCAACTCCCCATACAAGTAGTTAGAGTAATGACCTCCAAGGAAATCAACTTTACATTCCCATTGAAAATGGCAAGAACCACATGCTATGAAATAAAAGGGCCTTGAAGCACTCTAATGAGTTCAAAACCAAAAGTCTTTCAAAAATTTCCATTAGGGTTGAATCAAAAACACCAAAATAATTCCAAAATCCTATAAGGGGGGAAGCAATGAAACAAAAAGGAAGGCCTTTAGGCAAAACATCAAGATAATGTACCAAAAGCCAATTAAATATCCTTTAATTTCAAAAGCACATCTTTATGTCGAACATTCTCATTTAAAACCTCTTATACAAAAGAAGAGGCGAAGGAAGTAGAATCAAAGGGGACACCAAGGATCTTAATTCTATAGGGGCAACAAAATTTAATAGGGGGGGACAAACCTAAAAGGTAAGTTAGACAAAGCCCAAGGTAAGGGCTTACAAGGTTGAATGAACAACCCCATAGAATCCAAATGAGAAGCAAAATGATCAAAGGCGAGGGAGACGATGTGGGTAAGATTGAAAATATGGGTGTTATTTTCCTAAAGAAAGGAAGAAACATGAAAGGAAAACCCCCAAAGAACAACCTAAAAACACAAAAATGAACAATCGCAAAAAAAAAAAGGCCCTACAAGGGGTTCACCCTAACATGTGCCCATAGAAGAAAGAATGATAAACAAAACCCCAAATGAAAAATGATGATTGAAGAACAAAGGAACTTGAAGGCCATACAAAAAACAAACAAAAGGGAAAAGAGGAGACAATTGGCTTCCTATTGCTTGAAGCTCCTAAAATATGGCCTTACACGAGATGGTGTTGAAAGAATTTGTAATGTCTATTTAAAGCACCATCCAATTAAGATTAACATCCAAAGTGACCCGAATACCATAGACCACGGCTTCACAACCTCCTATAACCACCACCTTAAATTGATATGGTGATCAATGAAAAGCAAACACATCATGAAATTATAGGCATAAAGCCTTACTCACGCATTGATAGAATTTTTTCCCACTATAATTGAACATATGCCATTAGAGGGCTTGGCAAGAGTCAAAAACCAATTAGCACCAATAACCCAAGCCATAGACCTAAGGATACGGTTCACAATCACATGGGAACACAATCGATGAAGCTGCAAAAAACCACTCATTGAATCTTCAAAGTCAATTTTTTTTTCAAGATGTTCGAATACCATATTAAATGGACCACCAAATGACAAATGAAATATGCACAAAAATATCGACCTATAAAAAGTGCACAAAAAGTTTAAGTTTTGAATTTGGATGAAAATCCAATGAGGAATGGGGGGGTGGAGGGGGGTGCCATAAAAGCATAATCAAAATTGAGCAAAGCTACAAATGCACCCATAACTGAGGACAAAGTTGTTACTTGTGTTTGCAAAAGATGTTTTGTATGAAACTCCTCGCAATTAAAAGAACAAAATCGTCAAAAGCACACCCTAATCTTTCAAAATAATTAACATAACTACTCAAATTTTAAAATGCACCAATGAGACTAGTGGGGATGACATGTGGTAGTTGGGCCCTAACTCTAAAACCTCATTTGTGAGATGAGGTAGGAATTTTAACATTTGGATCGATTTGGGTTCACTTGGAAGGTGCTATTTGTTTTCAAAGTTCATTATGTTAACATTCTAAAAATTACAAGGCTTCATTTTTATGTGGAGATACACATTTTGGCTTGAATGTTTCTATGAATCTCTAACTTGGTCATGTTAGGATGCATGCATCGATTTCATTTCAAAGTGTCAATTTTTAAAAAAAATTGTTGGATCTTTGGATCCAACCTCCAATAACATATGTTTAGTCCTATATGAACTCAATCTATCTTTGCAATTTCATTCTCTTGCATGATTTTGGTTGAAATTTTCCACCAAAGATTCCTAATGTGTAAACTTTAAATCCAACAATTTGTTTCAAAATCACATTTATGAATGAGTAGATTGGAGCATAAGTGTAACTAAGGCTTAGAATAGAGGTAAAATGAGCAACATTGATGATGATCTAGTTCATCAAACATTCTCCCATAAACCAAAACTCCCATTGACAAGTTGGAACCCAATAGCCTCTCCACCTCTTACAATGATGCACATTTACAAACCACCTTTGTTCATTGTCATCACACAATCATTGATGCTCATCGAAGCTCACACCCACTTAGGGTCCATTTCTATATTTCCCACCTCTTGTATTCATTATGGGATCCTTCATTTTCACAATACTTGTTTTGTAATCCACCTATTGACTACATAGAAATTGATGGTTAACGATCAATAAGAGTTAATTAGGCTAAATGGGTTGGAGACCAACAAAATACATTTTCATAATAGGGGAGTAAATAAATAAATAAATAAACAGATTTTTAAAAAAATTAGTATACAGGCCAAAATATTGAATGAGGTTTGCTCTTATAAGCAAATACTTTTAGAAAAATAGGAAAATTGCATATACATGTTGCCTTGTATGGTACCAGCAGATACAAACATACATAAACATATGCAGCCCTCCAGCCAAGTACCTTTTCAAGTGGTCCTCCAAAGCAACTCAACTTGAATCTGCCCGTGTTTGGAGTCAATCAAGGAGTACTTCTCATTGATCCGCTTGTTGTTCACAACATCAGACAAGCTAATATCGACATATCCCAGAGACTCAGTCTGCACCAACAACAACCCATCTGAAATAAGAGACTCTAGAGCGTCACTGCTTTAGAAAGTAGGTGTAAGAAGAGTAGATGATGCTACCACTCTTAAGGAGTAGGCATAAGAACCCTCCCAATCCTACACCTAGCCAGGCTCAGCTACAGGCTTGCTAGGAGCCAGAATCAGCCAAACCCCTGCCTGCTCCCAAGTCCCTAGTACATAAAAAGGAAAAAGATAAGGGAATTCGAATCTGGTGAGGTAGAGAAGAGATACAGTACCTTGAAGTGCATATGCAGGCCTATGTTCCTGCTCATAACTTCAACATGTAATTGATCCTCCACTGGGGGCTCCTCTAGTTGCCACTGAAATGTGTGATCCCACCGTGGGTCCCTGTTCCTCTTGATAACCTGGCATCATTCACCCATCCATCCACCCAGCCACCCACATCAAGCAAGCACGTCAGATGGGTGTCAAGCTTTTAGATCATACCCACATCAAGCTTTCAGATGGGCGTTCTGCTCGCATGGATGGGTGCAGCAATTTAATCCTTTCAATCTAGTAGGATGATTGTCACAAACCGATGTACTGTACCTGCAACAGACAATCAGCAAGATTTTTGCTGAAATATCTAATTATTTCAAGAAACTGGGTAAAACAGCCCCAATTTAAATCCAACAGAATTTCAACAGTTTTAAGTATACAAGATTCCACATATGTTTTGAACATATATTAGTAACCCAGTGGTTCCCAGTTCAATTTTCAACTGCTTTCCATGCTCAGTATCAGCTTCAGAGTTCAATTTCAAGAAATTTGGAAGGGTTAGGCTAAGTGAATCTATTTTATTTTTTTCCAACTTGCCCTCTTGAGAATTCTTTAATTCCGAACATCAATGACAGGTACAAAACTCCACAAATTTATCTATTGAGATTGCAGAGAAATCTCCACAACAACCAAATTTAAAGATAACATGACAATTAAGTGCAGTCATAACCTTATGAGTGAGAGTTGCTCACAAAGTGTCAGACCGTCACCTTCTTCATCACAACTAGCAGTGATGAGTTGCCATGATTACTATCCCCCACTGACGTTTTCATTACCAGCTTCTGACAATGGGTGCAGATATATATATACAGTAATCAGCCCAAAATCTGGGCATCATAAACTAAACCCTAAACTATTATACTCCACACACCTGGGTTTTTCTTTCTTCTCCCCGGAACACCACTTTTGCATATGGGTTTGTGTGATACTTCCCCTCCACATCTTCTGCTGCATGTATTATGACCTCCAACAGGCCTCCACCCTCAGGTGTACCATCTGGGGCCCGTTCCACTTCATTGTGTGCATCCTCTGCTACTTCTTGCTCATCCTGCTTGCACGACAGTTAACTAATTGACAGCATGAAACACATAGACTCACACGTTGAAAGAGTGCATTCCACCAAGTTACAACATTTGCAACAAAAGCGTGAGTTGCACTGAACAGTAGGATTCTAGCTCAATTAAACTTCAGCACTGCTGCAAATGGACTGCATTTTATCAGCGCAATGCCATTTTTTTGAACTTATACAGAACTGCTGGTTCAGGATTTTTAAATATTTCACAATCAGAGAACTGCCAGTTTCAGTTCTTTGGGGGAAAAATCAGAAATAGAAAAGTGCGGGTCCCAGTAAAGAACCAATGGTTTTATGGGCAGTTATTTGTTTTTTTTTATTGAGGACAGTGGTGATACATAACAGAACTGGTTCTTTGATTTTTTGAGAACTGTAGTTTTGTATCTTAAGAACCAGCCTGATAGCCTCGGGGCTGTGTTTGTATTTCTAATAACCACCAAACACTGCATCAAATTTACCTCTTTGAAGGACTTGTACAGCAATTCCACTGTAAGCACACCACGAAATTTCTTATTTCGCTCATCATTTGGGTCATCATTCTTCAACAAGTTCAAATCCAATCTCTTGGGCTCAAGGTCCATCAAGTCTTGTAATGGTACAATCTGTATTCCCATTCTTTGATGTGTTCCCACCTGCACAAAATACTTGTTATCTAAATCCGCATCATCTCACATGAAGTACAGCAACACACACGATGCAAAGAAGTGTCTAATTCCAATCAGCACACATAACAAACTGTAGAACTTTTTAGAGCATATTATTTTGGAGTGAAATCTAGCATGGGGCCTTCCGCTTCATGCAAGATCCCACACCAGCCTGTCAGAGTACCTATTATGGAACGTACCTCTTTTCTATCACTATCTTCATCACTCTTTCTTTCACATTTAAAGTGAGTCAACACAAAAAAGGTTCTTTATGCAGGGAAAGGTCTATCTTTAGACCCTTAAGCAATTTTCAGCAGCCTACACTTGTGACAGGCAACTCAAATCGCAGAAGGGTCTAAAGATAGACCCTTCTCCTGTACATGAAGGAGTTGTAGTTGCAAGCACCTCACTGGGCTTGGTGACTTAAGTCATAGTAGACATGCCAAAGATTTTCTAGTAATTATACAGGTACAAAAATCAGGCTTACCCTGTCCCAGTCATAAACATGAAGCTGAAGGGATTGTGACTTGGGATCCTGGACAAGAAGCTTGAAAGTTTCGTTCCATTCAGGGCTTAGAGTGTTCATTTTGATCTGGGTCTTCTTTGACATGAGTGTATTCACAAGCCGCAACTTCACATACGGATCAGCCTTTCCTGTCAGATCCATCTTGAGCAAGTTCTTTGCAGAAATAATCGTCACTTCCAAAATGCCTACTGGCTTCTTCAATGAACTGCTCAGGCCAAAAAACACAATGAAAAATGCATCAAGAAATCTGTGACAAACTAAAAATCCTACTCATCACACCTCTTGAAAACTGTACCAACCCAAGAATCCCAGAAGATAGGTTTAAACCAGTGTTGGCCAGTTCATGGCACTGGGCCAATTTGAAGAACTAGTCTAGGATCTGCACCAGAGGTTCTACCAAAACCAAAAAAAACAGAAAAACCAAAGAACCAAGAACTGAACAACACCGGTTTAAACACAAGTGCCATACTACCATATCATAGCATCTAATATGCATCACATGCAATAGTTGCAAAAGCAAATGAAACAGAGAGCTCTAGGCGGAAGTCAGGTCTCACTTCCCAAAACTCAGCAATTCATTGACTCACCTAGGATCATCAATCACTGGGATTTCAAGAGTTTTTGGCCATAAATACAATTGAGAAACTTGGTCTTTGATGATGTCCTGTTAGTCCATTTTTACCAACCATCACACCATAACAAACAAATCAGTGTCCAATTGCAAACATGACTATAAAACACTCTATAGTACAAAGCAACATTCTCTAGTACTTAAATACTTGTTCTCATCCTTTTAGTGCAATCAGAGGGCACTTACCCAGAGTATTTTTTTCCTCAGCTGTTTACCAGGCATTCTGTTTTTCAAAACACTCCCCATTTTTTCTTTTTTTTCCCCACAACACCCATCCTTCCACCAAACTCCAAGTATCTGAAACAAGCTCACTTGATCCTGACCATCTACACTAGAAAACCTCCTGAAAATTTGAACCAGGTACAAACAAAATTCATGTCACTATTTAACCCTAAAAGAACAAGGAGTGGTGGGGGGAGAGAGAGAGAGATTTTCAACCTGAACAAATCCATATAGTCCTGGTATTGCCATCAAATCCCCACCCAATACCTTGAGTCCAAAGTCCACATATGGCTGTCACACCAACATCACCAAGTGCAACTTTACATTTTTGCACTAAAAAAAACTGCCACATGAGAAGTTACAAATGTAGAAAAAACCCCACAAAATCAAAGCTGCTCAAAAATCTTCTCAATCTTCAAAGAAATTTGTAGCTGTACTACTTTCTGCTGCTGCACCCACATACAATTTAAAGCTGCTTAAGACAGCAGAAGCATGTCTCATTTGTTCGTACCTTCTGCATCAAAGAGACAACAATTTTGGAAAAGCATGGGAAAACTGGAACCAACGGTTTAAGCATAACACGCGCTGTCGCAAATACTTGCACATCCACCAACTGTAACAAAAGTGAAGCAAAAGGTTCAACAGAAACAAGGAGTCAGAGCTCCAGACAAAACACACACTGACACCAACGGTCAGTGATCAAGGTACATGGGGTGCTTAGAGGGGATCTCAAGGAAATCAAATGTCAGAGCTAGAACTGCTGTAACAAGAAAAGATAGAAAAAGAAGAAGAGATTCACAAACCAAGGTTGTCAGTCAATCGTTCAATAAGACTGAAAAGATTTTGAGAAGCTGTTATTAAAGATTTGTGTTGTGTGTTTTGTACAGGTCACCTGGACAGTTGCTTTTACACCAAATGCCTTGACAGCAACGATGATGTTGGGGTTGCCTGCAAACTTCAAGGATGGCTCCAGAATCATTTCGTTCTCATTTGTTTCATAAACTTTCATACCTGCAGGTATTTCCCAAAATCCCAGGACCATCAAAAAGAAAGAAAGAAAGAAAGAAAGAATCTCTCAGGAAGTTGGAAGTCTCTCACCTCATCTCAGAAAACAGTCTGCATCCTGTCAGCACCACACTAAAACAAAAAGCACAAAACTGCAAGCACCCTGTAATTAGCACCCTGTGTGACGAAAAAACTGAACACATCTCTTACCAACAAAAGTTGGAGGAAGAGTTCCAAGTGTGAGTGACTCAAATTCAACAGAGTCCAATTTGAACTTGGGTCCATAATCGTTAATATACGGTTGTGCAGTGTCTGAAATGATCTTGCAGATGGCCTGAAACAAATAATGACAGTGGATGGACCCACCAACCAGCAGATCAGAATGCTCAGCTGTGTTTCACATTCAAAATAAATATCTTATTGCTGCTGCAGGATCATCAGATGATCATTTCTCCACAATGAATGTGATTCTTTGCAAAAGATAAAACCTGTTATTATGTCAGTTTCTTGATTGATTGATCAGGAGGCAAATCCAAGGCAACAAGCACAACAAGCACCAAGATCTTGTCTCAGAGAAAAACAGGTGGAAAGACTAGAGGCCTGCACAAAGAGTACCTTATCAAGATATGGCCATAGATCTTTCAGAAACTTGTTCACCCAATCCACCTGCAACAAGAAAACAAATCCAGAAATATCAGCTGATCAGGAGCTTCAAGTACTAGAAACAAGTCTCAGATCTCTTTTTCCTTTGTCTTTCTCCTGGAGGATCTGATGATAACCTTAGGAAGATACACTGCTGCAGAATCTCACTGAAAGAATATGATGCTCCAGGAACAATTAGGGAACGGGAACAGCAGGGAGTGTTGGAGGAGGAGGAGGAGGAGGAGGAGGGGAGTAACATCATGCTAGTACTACTCACTCGATCATAGTCGGGATTCTTAACCCAGAGAGGAATCTCTGGAAGCAGCTCCTGCAGCGTCTTGGTATCCAACTCTGCTACAGACTTGACAATGGGCTCCTGCATGCACCATTCAGTGAGCCAGCCAGTTTTACTCCAACAATCAAACACATCCAAAACTCCAAACTCTCACCAGCACCTCCACATTCAGCTGCTGAAGCCTTAGAATTCTAACAAAGCAGAGGAGGAGACACAGAGAAACACAGACACAGACACAGACAGCAGCAGCAGCACATTACCTTGACATCATTGGGCTGGAAATAGATGAAGACGAAGTACCCAACCACGAGACCGAGGCTAAGACCCCATCCGAATCCCACCACACCCAGCATTGTACTCACGATTCCCATGATGAAAATGATCCGTGTTCGCAGCTAGCTAGACCACAACTAGTCCTTCTACTCCTCCTCCTCTTCCTCAAGGCTTTGTGAGGGTATTATTACTCCTACTGTGACAAACGGAAGAGGAGTCAGATTTCAAGAGAGGCTGCTTGGCAAGGAAAGGATAGAAGACGAGAAAACAACAAAAAAAATGAAATAAAATAAGCGCCACAGTTTTGATCTTCTAGTATGTCACAGAACCTTGACAGTTTCTTCTTAACATCTTCGAAAGAGAAAAAAAAAAGAAAAGGCTTTTCTTCAACCACAAACCATTCGCAATCACAATCAAGAGAACAACTGCTGCTTAGTGCTTTACCTGCTACGACTCCCACTCTTTTGTCTCCACATTCTTTTTCCGTGTGGACCGTAGTTTGCGAGAAACAAACGGAATACGCAGTTCCCGGAGACGCGAAGCGTCGGCGGGCAGCGGAACAAGCGGACGGGACGGCCTGGTGGGGTTGTCGAAGGGAAGGAGACGACTCGGAAAAGACTCTGTTCACACCAGAGACTTCTCTTTCTTTCTTTCTTGCTCCCTTTCAGTCTTTCTGTCTGTCTAATGGCCAAAGGCCTATCACGTTGACATCTGAAAATGACTCTATTTACACAGCGTACTGCCATTTCTACTGGACAAAAAGAACTGTGTTCACAAGGAAGACTACTCTTTCTGCTGCTCATAGGCCTATCAGATGTTGACGTGGACAATGGAAATTAGACTCTGTTCACACAGGAGACTACTCTTTCTTTCAGTCTTTCTCTTTCTCTAATGGCCAAAGACCTATCAGGTGGACATTGGGAAAAGACTCCTTTCACACGGGAGACTGCTCTTTCTACTGACCATAACGGCTATCAGGTGTTTACGGTGGACCACTGGGAAATAAGACTTTGTTCACACGGGAGGCTAATCTTTCTAAAGGCCAAAGGCCTATCAGGTGTCAAGGTGGAGAAACTTGGGGGGGGGGTCAAAAAAACACTCTCTTCACACGGGAGGGTACTCTTTCTGCTGATCTTAAGGCCTAAAAGGTGTCGAGGCGTACACACATGGTTACAAGGTACTGTCCAACAGTTTGTCCTCTCGATTTAGGACCTGATTCAGGATCTGCTTTTTTGGTTACCAGCACTTTTTGTCGGGTCATAGATTCTTTACAAATTTAAAAGAAATTTGACTTATGTAAAAGATGAATGAGTGTAACTGGATAAAGATATGATTATGTGTACTTGCGGGGTTTTTTTTTATCCACAATGGGGAATTTTATGACTTATTTACCTCGTGTAAAAATATTTTTAACCTGCGGTAATTGCACCCACTTCCTGTTTTCTCACATGTGGGAATTTATAATGGTGAAAAGTAAAAACATTTTAAAAGCCAAAAAAATTAATATATTGGCTCTGGTTTGGTTTTTCATAAGGATATTTTCTAATCCAATTATTTATTTATTTATTTATTTTATTAATGCTTTGATATGGAATATTACCAATTTTTGGTGACTAATTTTTTTTTTCAAAATGATTTATTTGATAAATATATTAATATTTTGACCTTATGTTAATTGATCGGGAGTCACTAATAGTGTGAAGCGATGTGAAGCTAAAGTTTTTTTTTGGGTTTGTCATGGATTAATGTTATATTAAATGTAATGGGAGATTCAATGGAAATTCACTCATCAAAATATAAATCACATTATTCAAGGTTCATCACATTTAGAAAATATATTGTTCAAACTAATATTTCATGGAGGTAGTTTTTGGACAAACAAACCTAGTGTTTCAACTAGAGTAATTTGTTAATGTGGTCATTGATATAACAAATCTTCTAACAAGGATAAATCTAAGCTTGTAAACTCAACTCAATTTTGCAATGTTCACAATTATCTTTAGGAATTCACAAGTTCAAAATGTTCATAAGTCTCTAAATGTTTTTTGAAATCATATATATATATATATAATTTTTATCAATATTGCCAATTCAAGGATTCGTGTGTTTGATGGAATTGTAAAGAGTTTAATCACCTTTTACCATTTATTAAAATATTGTATTAATGGTTTTTGCATCCGTGAAGAACTTAGCTTACCTCAAAATAAACACCTACATGCGTGAACATTTGAATAGGAATCCATGAACTTGGGAAGCTTGTGAGAAAATAATTTATTTGCATCTTGAGCTATTGACTCATCTTAGTTTCACAAACTATTGTCGACCTCCACATGCATTGTAAGAAAGCATCAACAATCTCATTTTTTTATGCTTTTTGGAATATGGCTTGAAAGATTTGTCAAAAATGAAATGTTTATATGGAATGGAGTTTATGATGGAAAGGT
>Ga0209208_10006355_pt1 | contig 16296 bp, 16 predicted proteins | sample S1TSphfallax_3_FD_187694 | JGI IMG/M metagenome (GOLD analysis project Ga0209208, IMG submission 187694) | Host-associated microbial communities from peat moss isolated from Minnesota, USA - S1T2_Fd - Sphagnum fallax MG (SPAdes) (version 2) | ecosystem: Host-associated > Plants > Peat moss >...
AACAGTAGGTGTACCCCATTGATTAACCCTTCCAAATGGACTCTGGTGTGTTATTGATATAGTGTAACCCAGACCTGAATTCCTAATAGGGGTTGTGCTAGATGATGATGGTGTTGTGGATACTTGGTGGTATCGTCGTGACGATCGTGAACTCAAAGATATTGGTTCAAAGGGTTGTGTGTTATTTCGTAACTAATACCTTGGCTCTAGATGAGTAGTAGTACTTTCATCATCCGAGGACATGGTGTTGTCCCATGCCCCAAAATTTTGTACTAGTATAACTCAGTTACACAATTCTAACACAATGTATGGTCGGAATCTCCCTAATCGCAAGACAGTACTATGGCAAAATGCAATAAGATAAGTTGCAGGACACAAGACCACAAGATGCACGACCATAGTGCATAGAACGTAGGACTGCAGTAATGTAGTACGCAGTACGTCAAGGCGCAGGACGGTAGTACGTAGGGCATAGGATGTCGAGCCGTCAAGACGTAGGACACATGACGAAGGATGGCATGGCGTAGGAAGGCAGTACGATGACGCCAACAGTGACGTCGGTAGTGACATCAGTGATGACGTAGGCAGGATGCAGGACAGTCCGCCGAAGATCGAACGGAAGTTCGACGAAAAAAAACCTACATATGATGTTGCAGAGCACATCAAGCTTCGTGGCGATGGTGGCGCTGTTATGCCTGCGTGAGAGGCAAGAAATAATGCGATGAACGTCGCGTTGGAGCTTGGAGCGCGTCGGCGCTGCAAATCACAATGTTGCGAAGTGTTGATGCGGCGCTGGTCGCTGCAGTGCAACACGATGCTGGGCGTTGCGAAGTGTTGCTGCGGCACTGGGCGCTGCAATGCAACGCGACGCTGGAGCTCGCGTTGCTGCGGCGCTGGGTGCTGCAATGCAACGCGACGCTGGAGCTCGCGTTGCTGCGGCGCTGGGTGCTGCAATGCAACGCGACGCTGGAGCTCGCGTTGCTGCGGCGCTGGGTGCTGCAATGCAACGCGACGCTGGAGCTCGCATTGTTGCGGCGTTGGGTGCTGCAATGCAACGCGACGCTGGAGCTCACGTTGTTACGACGTTGCGTTCACATTGCTGTGACGTTGGGGCGTTACAGCTCGCGTTGCTACGGCGCTATGGCGCTGCAGTGTAATGAGACACTACAGCTCGCATTGTTGCGATGCTGTGGCGTTGTAGCTTACGTTGTTGCGGCGTTGTGGCGCTGAAGCTCGCGTTATTGCAGCGCTGCAGCGCAACGAGACGCCTTGCTACAACGAGTGTTTTTTTTTTTTGGACAACTTCAAGAGAGATAGAAAGAGAAAGGGAGGGAGAGACTTTGAAACCTGTTCAAAGATCTCCACTTTGGCAGGAATGTAACACGCAAGCACTCTCCAACACGCAAGCGCTCTCCAGTACCAACGCAAGCTCCCTCGGATGGCAGCAAAACCAACACCCTCCGGCTCCGGCAACAGTAGCAGCCAAAATAGCAACAGCAACAACAACTCAAGAATTTTCAAGCAAACAAAAATCTGTGGCTTTCAACATTTGGCACAGAACATGTAGTTTTTCTAGAATGGAAATGTATTGCAAAGAAGTAGTGAAAGCGTATGTAAACGGTGGCCGTGTAGTGACCACCATGAGCATCTAGAAAACCCAAGTAAACTATGGAGGCAACTCTCAAAACAAGGAATTCTAGAAAAACTAAGAAAAGAAAGAAAGGGTTGGACCTTTTATACCGTCGCCAACAACTGAAACCCTAAGTACCTAATGGCGTACAGTCGCCTAAGACCGTGTATTAACCCTAAAAGCGCACATGGGCATGCCCGTAACTGGCCATCATGTATGAGGCCATGTACGAGCATGACAAACCTCAAAGGTGTTACATTATTGGGAGTTTTTTCATATGAGATGTTCTAATTGGTGTTGCTAGAATTGGGTTGTGGAGCTGAAAATGGAATGCATAATGGATTCAAACTTTGATGCATGGATGGAGATGGGTAGTTTGTCATGGGTATGTTGATTGTGTAAACACCTTTGTAAGGCATGTGTGAATTCCATCTAATTTTCTTTTCACAAACATTGAATGTGTTTCTCCTTCCAAACCAATTCCCCTTGAATGCAATGGGAAACTAAAAACAACATTGTGAACTATCTTTGCAAATGTATTTAGGTTTGGTAAACAAGAAGTTACACACAAAAATAAATATATGTCAATGGGACTTGTACATGTTTTACTACCAAACTAAAACATATACAATAAAATTGTTGTTGCAACACAAACCTCACCATGTCATCCATAGTGGCAATGTACAAGTCTATTTTTACCTTGTGACCATTCCAATAAAAACCTTCGTGGAGGAATGGACATTCTCAGCAAGATTGGTTATTGGCACCAAAGCCTCTTCCTTAAGGTCAAGTTCATTCAAAGGGAAATAAGCAAGATGTGTTGACTTTTTAGCCCACCAACATAGCCATTGTTGAAGTTTAGGAGCACTAATAGGAATTGTTGCCCCCAAATCACTCCATTGAGTTCAATTCTTGCATGGTTCATCTCAAATTCCCTCCTAGTTGGGGATTGTCCCCATTGCTTGCAAAGATCAATGTGGTTGTCTTGAAAAGCAAGAAGTATCAAATTTTTTGTCTAGATTTGCAAGCTTTCCTACCAATCGTAAAGGTATGTACATTCCTTACCTTCCAAGGGAATATTTGGGTCACCACCATACACTTTATGAATTTCATTGCAATTGGCATTTGCAACATCAACCATAAACCCATGGAAATTCAACTTAAGCAAGCTAGTTCACATCACCTATTCATTTAAACATGTCCAAAACAAGCGCTAAGATTCAAGGTCTTTTGCTTTCATCTCACACAAAACAATGGTCAACAAACAACAACAAAAACGATCATACACATCTGCCCCCGTTGTTGTCCAATGATGCACTCTCTTGACATGATCAAACATCACCAAAGAAGTTCTCAAATCCCGTTCTATCATTCTTCTCACCAATTCTACCCCACTTCCAAAACCATGTGTGGACATTTTAAACAAGAAATAAGGTTGGTCAAATTATTGTTCTAGAAAATAACTTCCTTATATGTAGTTGCATGCACTATTGCATTTGATATGCAATATCGACCATTTTATTCTAAAGGTCCTTTGAATTGCCATACCATCCACACAACTAGAGGAGGAACCGCCACCTTACATTGTAAGCAGCTCAAAAACAATCTTGCCATTGTATTCTCTTGGGAGGACTTGGATCTTTTTTTATCTCAAATTGTTCTAGGTCTAATTTGCAAGCTCTCCTATGGAACTAGATTTTGACAAGGCAAACAAAAAAGGGAGTAAGGAAATTGACCTCACATGGAAGGTCTATGACAAAATGGTTGAAGGCGGGTGTTGTGGAAGATTGTGACAAGAATATTCCGTATTCAATAACTTTCATCAACCCTTTTCATTCAATATATTGCTTCAAAGATGCAAAAAACTTGAATTTGTAACTATTTTTGGATAGCTCTCTATTGGGAAGGTAGAAGGAACATGATTTGACTACAACCAATGATCACAAAAGAAGAATCTAGGCCTAGCTTTAGTAGGAAGATGGACAAACCACTAAAAAAACTTGAATGATGAATTATAGTGAGACCTCCTTCAAAGAAATTATCCTCTATGAAGATTGTGCCCACCTTCAAATTGAAATAAATGGCCATAGCTCATTCTAGAATAATACAAAGAAGGCAAACAAAGGAATATTGGCAAGATTTACTATAATTAACAAATCATACAAAAAGGAAGGAAGGCAATGGAATTTCCATTATGTGAGAAAAATCAAATGCATGAAATCACACAATTTAACATTGAAAGAAAAATAATTGAAATATGGTGAAATGTTTTAAAAAATAACCTAAATACACTAATAATCACTAGAAACTTGTAGTTGATTCCTTTAGGATCATGTTCATGAAATAATCACACAACTAACCAAGCTCATCAAATAAGGTGCATAATTTTGTCAATCAATGACACATATTGGAAATCAACACATGAACTATTTTATCTAACATATGTTTGTTGGCATGCAACCAAAAGGGAATCTAGCCTACGTATTAAAAAAAAGATCCTTATTGAACACAAAATCTTAGGGGTAGTCAAAGGTTAATGGCTATATGATAAAACATTTACCCCATTGTTGGAGGAAAGGCAATTAAGATATTATGCAACTAGATCATGTCATTATTTGGGATTTGGTTCAACTATTAACTTTAGTAAATGTGCTAACACCTTTCAATAAAATTATCCCTAAATCATAAACCCAAAATGCATGAAACAAACTACTTAGTGTATCCCATAAAATCATGAAGTTAAATCTAGTACAATTATTAAACAATAATGATGTGTTTTGTGCCATATCTATGTAATTGTATAATAGTGATGAGTTGAAACCCATCAATTGAAAATCATTTGCACACATTGAACCATATGAACTTTCCCACTGACATCCATATTTATTGCAATGCACAATTATTTATTTTGTTAAACAAAAAAAAACATACACATCATGGAACAACAAACATTGAAGGTTCAATTATCTTCCACATCTATGTGGATAATAATGCTACCAAATAAAATAAAATAAAAATACAAGCACTCATGTTGCATTTGGATGGTTGGGTCCAACAACCAACCTATTGATGACACATAATTAATCCCTTATTTTTGTTACTTGAAACATATTTAGGTGGGAAGGTAAAAACAACATAACCACTGATATATCACACCTATTATTTGTTCCTAGTTCCTTTCAAAATCAACCAAATAACAAAAGTTGTTATGACAAAACCATCCCCTACCTATGGGATCCTTAGATTGCTCAACATTATCAAGAACAATGTTTGGGAAAAGAAGCACCCAAGTCTAAAATCAATAATCTAAATCAAGGATGTGAAATATATTGCCATACACAATGTGCCCAAATAATTTCAAGCCATGTGCCATGTTTGACATTAATATGCAAAATATAATTATTTTCCTTTGAATTTTACTCCTCAAACAATAGTTGATAAAAAAAATTATGATTTTTTTGTGATATTTCAAATGCCATCAATATTTGGTAATGAATGGGTAAAAGAAATGTAATTTTAAATTCAACTTCACAACTATACTAGATATTTGGAATAATGTAGTGAAACTACACCAATCTATGAATGAAATACAATTATTGTATAATATAGCAAATTATTTACAATTATCATAATAGAATGATTTGGTGACTAAACAAAGCAAAACACTGATTAAATGAATCCTTGACACATAGTAGCCATCAAATAAAACTAGCTAGTAAATATTTAAAAACCCCAATCACATTTGTTGTTAGATGATATTATCTAAAACTTTGAATGGACACACACAAAGGTCATAACTCCCATTTTGAAAACATGAATGAAACTTGAAAAATGTTTTAGGATGTAGAACCTTAAGTCAATGGACAACCAAACACTAAGGGGGGAGGAGGAGACAAGGGCACAATTGGACACACACAAAGCAAGAAAATCAAGTAGTTCAATGGCACCAAAGGAAAAACTTTTGAAATTATTAGCAAAGAAAATTGTTATTGTGAAGAACATCATGAAAGATTTGTCATTGGACTCGATCCCAAAGACAATGGAGACAAAAGACATTGTTCAAAAAAACATGTATACTATTAATGAAGAGGTTGGGGAGAAAACGATTACAGATGTTAATGTGGAAGATGAGCACAATGATGAAGAGAAAGACAACTTGGTTTCTACAAATGATGATGACAACATCATACATGTAAATATCTCAAACCTATGGTTTTCCTATCAATAAAAAAATGTCATTAATGAGAATCTTAATTTTTTATTTATAAACTTAAAACATTTATAAAAAACTTGACTTCGAAAAGTTTCAATTTTGATTTCATTTCACAACATTGTTATTTGTCTTGCATTTGAAAAACTTGAAAAATTACAAGGTAGAGATTTGATGTGGAAGAATATGATAGTTTGAGATATTTTCTAGTTTAAATTGACAAGTTTGAAACAAGTTTATTGAATAAGATCTTGAAATTTTCAATCCAATACCAAGGAAATTTTCTCTTTTTTTTCAACAAAATATGTTTTAAAATAATTTATTGGTTAAAATTTTCAAAATTTTAAATTAAAATATATTTAATGGGAAATGAGCTTAGCTATCCCTATGAATGTGATAAGGGGAACTCTTGGTCCTAGTTTTTTTTTGTTCCCTTTGCTTGTTCATGAAGGTGCTTGAAGTTGAAACCACCATTGTTAATAGTCAAGGTAAATAAAAAACCACTATAGTAACCCTTTCATTTTCAACTTGCTTTTTCAGTATTGCATTTTAAGGATTTTGAATGCAAAGTGTTGTTGGCACCAATCTTTTTGTTTTTGAAGCCCCCCCCCCCGCTTTTTTTGTTATTGCAACCACTTATATTTTTGTTCTTTTTTTGTCACAACAATTGCTAAAGGGAACTTGATAGGTAAAGCCTATCATGGTACTCTAATGGATGGCATGAGCAATAATGTCCTAGCAACTTAGGAGAAAGGTTAACATTTGTAAAACTTTTAAGTTAACATTTGGTGACCATGTTGGGGAATATTTTAATTGAGAATTGTTTTGATTTTGCCTAATGACATGCATTTTTATCACGGGTAGTGATCAATTCCAACATGGACAAAGTTTGGGTAGAAGTGTGTGAGTGTGATATTGGCTTTTGTATATGAGGAACCTTAATGCACATTAGGCCAAATGAAAGAGATTATGATGATAAGTATACTATGAGAGTCTATAAAATCAAGATTTTTTTTTTGTTAAAATAAGGATTCATAATTGATGGAATGATGAAAATCATCAAATACCTTAACTTTTTCACACCTCCTGAAAATGACTTTGTTAAGAAACTAATCAAGAACAAAATCCAAAAAGATAGATGATAGCCAATGCTCATGTGATCAAGGCACGACCTAAAGGCAAGACCTTAATGGAAGAGAGCATTATAAAGATTCATTAAAGTTAAAACAATTTTGGCAATGGATTAATTTCAATCCAGATGTTGAAGAAGACATGAAAGTAGACCAAACATACTCAATTTTGGTATATGGTATTACCCTTGGACATGCTAAAGAATTGATGAGGCAAAATATTTGATATGGATGGAATTGGGAAGATTACGATAAGAGTTTGAAGGAGTGTATTGGATTAGATTGTTGGCACTATTTTTTAAAATGGTTTGAAGAATTACCCTTACCAGTATATGAGAAAATTCATAAACATATCCATAAAGGTACTAAGGTTTAAGCTTTATAGAATGGGGTATTAAGCATACATACGACATAATTGGGAAAGTATAGGAGGTGATTACTAGTATTGGTATGTATGCTAATTCTTACATACGTGAGAAGATTGGTAGCAATACATAAATATACAAGTTTCAAAGAAGCAATGGAAACCCCAAATACCTATTATGTCCCTTCTCAAGAAATGGACGCCATATGATAAGCTAACTTTTATAAATGAGAAATGGGGAGAAGTAGTTCATTGTATTCCAAGAAGGAGAGTAATATAATGGCCCCCATTCATGACTAAGGAAAAAGGGATAACTTCACTAACCTTACTATAAAAGGAAGACTGAAAACCATTTTAAACTAAGAACAATATAGTTAAATGAAATAGACTTGGGATTTTGTAAGCTATACATTATTACACATGTAGATCCTTGCGAATTTACACAACAATTGCGAGAGTATAGAATGGCCAAACTAGAAGATAGGTTGAGGATATGAATGTATTAGGAGCAAAATGTGTAGGTGTGTATCCCGACCTATTCACCTTATGGGAATAAGAAGTTACTAAATTATTATCAATAACCAAATTGTATAATGATCAAAATGAGTGCGAACTTGAGGAGAGGTAAGTAATGTCTTTGATCTTTAGAAAGAATAAACCTTAAAACAAACCATTACAAGAGAGACATCAAAAGAACTATTGAAAATAAATAACCAGTATGGATGGACAATTATTGACTACTTATAAACTAAGGAATGTACCAAAGAAGGAAGAATGGAATGAGTTGGTTAATATATTCAAAGGATTACTTGTTCATCTCCGAGAGTTGATTTTGAAAAAATTATATGAAAGCACCCAAATATGGTGTATACAACATCGTACGTTGATGATCATTTCATCAAAACTAACTAATTGTTGACATTGGTTAATTATATTGGCATGTTTGCCAACATTGATATTTGTTACAACCCTAACCTTGGGCTTACGACTAAAGCAAAAGGGATTGCAAGCTTACAGGCCAAAAGGAAGCCCGGGAGTCACATCACATACTCCCGGGAGTGTAAGAAAGTCTAAGGGAGTGAACCCTCACACTCCCAATGCAACTCCCACTTTGGGAGATGGAGTCTCGGTGGACTCCAAAAACTTCAAAGAGAGATTTCAGGGGTCAAAACTCAATGTCTTGTAACGTTCTTTATATCATTGGAAAGTTCTTGGAACGTAGATGTCTAAAATGGGCTCGCATTTTTCATTTGGACATTTGAAACACAAGTTATGGCCAAAAGAAGGGTCGGGAGTCAAATTGCCAATTTGACTTCCGACCAGAAAAAAGTCTGGAATCGACCCGATTTACTTAGCTGCAGACAACGTGCAACATACTGTTGGAAAGCTCTCGATGATAGCTACAACTTTGTTTTAGACCGCACCTCGATCCGAAGTCTGCTCGCAAAGTTATGGCGCTCCAAAGTCACGGGAGTCCCAGCTGGCGCAATTTCGGGACTCCCACGTGGGAGTCCCGAAAGAGAAAAGCCATTTGGATGTGGGCCTCGTGGAGAGGTGCAGAGTATATTGTAAGGGGGAAGGTGGTGGCTTCCCCCAAGTTCGGGCCGTGGTGAGTCTTGTGTGTCCGTGTTGCCCATGGTTCGTCTTAGCACCAAAGGTGCTTCAACTATGTAGTAACCACCTTGTGTGGGTTATGTGCAGGGCCGTGTGAGTGAGTGAAGCTTGTCAACTCTTCCTAGTCCCATCCCGGAGCTCCGGCACACCCTTCTACCCCTCAAAGTGCTATGAGCTAGAGAGCTTGCCCCAACTCCTCCTTCTTCTGTTGTTTCTTGTTTGGGACTCACATTTGAGTCCCTCAAAGAATTGGGAGTGCGTCAATACCACTTGAAAGAATAACAACTATTCATCATTAAATAACTATCCAAGATGGTAGGGAATTTGATAGATCCAACATCAATGCATTGGTAGAAAAATGGATGTTGTGTGACATGTTATGGATCTAACTATGCCTCTATGAAAATTATGTCATGAAACAAAGAGGCAATCCAGAATATCAACCTTTCAATGACATAGACAAAGAACCTCTCGAATCTTTACTTTTTTTAGAAGTTAATTCAAAAATGAAAAGAAAGATGAGCCCAAAAAGTAGGACTTATCAACTTTAGGCTCACGATGGATAATGTAAGGGAAACTAAGAATGATAAACTACAAGATGCAAGACAAACTCAAAAGGAAAGAATTATATATTTGCTCTATAAATTAGAATAACTAGTAATTTTTTTAAGAAGATGGAAGAAAGCAAGTTCATTCAACTCCATGATAGGATATGAATGACTAAATCCTTCAAAGGAAAAATTAGTTATATCAACAGCACCTATGATGATCGATATTGTCGAAACACAGAACATGTCACCCAGTGACGAAGGAGCCAATTCAACAATTATTGGATATTTTGTCACCTAATTGACCACACTCATTACGTAGCTTATTAATGAATTGGGCATGGAACTCAACAAACGAACCTTTGTTTATCAAACACAAACCAACACATTCAGTCACTTTCGACTTGGGGTTCCTTAACTTGGAAATGTTAGTAGGGAATAATAGAAAGGATATAGCCACATGGCTAAATTGACTATGTCAAGTGGAAGTTCACTAATTTCACTAGAAAAGGCAAGTGAGATTATAGCACTAACAAGAGTGTAAATCAAAATGCATAGGTTATTTAATTCCACACAAGCTAGACCATTGGTAGCCATGGCTTTAGTAGTGGGCAATGTGCTAAAAATACAATTGCATAAGTATCATGATGGAGATGAACCATTGTCACACATCCAACAACTTACAAAAGTGTGTGTGACCTTTGGTGAAAACATTAACCTTCATTAACTTCAATATTTTCAAAATATTTTATGAAGAAGAGTTGCCAATTGGTTTATTCATTTCAAAACTATGAACTAACAACAACATGGCCAACAATACAACAAGCTTTCATTTTGCGTTTTAGTGAAGTGTATAGTGAAGGTCAAACAATAACAGTAATTTACAATATTAAGCAAAAGAAACATGAAATTGTGGAAAACTATTGTGACAAGGACTTGCAATTGGTAGCAATCATCCCAAATCAACTATATAATGTATACTTAGGGGAGACTTTTCATGAAGGGTTACATTCAAGATTAAAGATTGCAATTTTGGGAATGCCATGTCATAAGCAACAATTATTGAAGTTGTTAATTTGGCAAAAACCTTAGATGAGGGGTTAATGCCCTCCAAGAAATACTCTAACAAGGTCTAAGACAAATTAGAAAGTGAAGGGTCTGATTATGACTCTAGTGATGAACCTCAAAGAAAAAGGAAGAAGAAAACTAAGTAGCAAACAAGCATTTATCGTCATGGCAATTACTATTGTTATTGCTACAATAAAGGTCATTACACTACGAAGTGCAAGCTACTACAAAAGTTTTGTCGCATCTATAAGAGCCATGATCATAATATGGATCAATGCACAAGAAAAAATATAGGAGAACATGGGTTTCAAAGGAATGTGCTTGTAAATATTGTGCAAGTTGAGGCAAAGAAGGAAGTGCAAACTAAGAAATGAAAATATCCTAGGGCCCATAACCAAAGAAGGTTTAGCAACTAATCATATAACCAACCATCAAGAGGAAGCGATTGGTTGAACAATAGAAGCCAAGGATGGCCAAATGGTGGGGGGCATGTTAATAGTTACAACCATCAAGGTTATAACAAAAACCAAGGATTTCACTCGAACAACAATATAAAATGTTTATGTTGTCAAAAAGAAGGACATGTGAGGAAAGCTTATCCAATATGGAAGTACATATATGAATAAGAAATGATTAATGCTAAGCCCAAAATGGGAGTAAATGTCCCCGTGGTGGACTAGTTTCAACCATTGGTGGACATGTGCGTAACAACCTAAAGCTTTCTTCGTGGATGAGGAATAAAGGAACATAGAAACATGTCCACTAAAGGACGACGAATAAAATGGGACAAGGAAAAAACAGTGCATCAAGAAGCACTTGAGGAATTATAAAAGATCCAAGATTGTGAGGACATTCCAGTAATGCTACCTATAGAGAGTCGGTCACTTGATAACCAATTGGTTTGACAAAGATAGGTGAAAAGGACAAAATCTACAAATAACTTAAGTAGCATATTGGTCAGTAACAACAGACTAGCTAGTAATAACATATCAACTAGCAACAATATATTAGCTAGTAATAGCATATTGGTTAGTAGCAACATACTAGCTAGTAATAGCAACATGTTGGCGAATAACATGCCAATAGCTAATTCACAAGTCGACATGTATCAACCACAGAACAATAGGAGATGATTTGTAATTTCAAATATTTCACTCAAAGCACTATGGCCAAGGAGATAGAAATGCCTCTTACTTCCAAGGTATGATTGCCAAGATCTTTGGGCTACCAATTCTTGGAATAACAACATGTAGTAGAGAGGGGTACAACAAGGATTTGGGTAAGTATTTTTTATGGGTGGAAGCTAATCACTACGTGCAAGGCTCGACCTACCTAATTTCACAAGTTGCAACCTTAGAGGCATGGAAAATGCTAGAAGCTTTGAATGAAATTTGTACACTCCAATAAGGAAACAAATTTGTTTTAAGGGCATTAGTTGGCATCATCATAACTACTGAGCATGGAGGAATGAATTAAACAAATTGGTATCTCATGAGATTGTAAAATGAGATAGGAACAGTGCAAATGAAGGCAAATAACAAGGGGAATGGTTTGGTATGACCTACTTTGACAATTGTTGTGTTGTATAATTACTTGGGGGGATGGTCAGTAACATATTGGCAAGAGCTCAAACCCACATTGGCCACACCAAACACACATTGGCTTGGAAGAATATTTCCCTAGATGTAAGTTCAAGTTGTGGATGTGAACACTATGTTCATTGTTATTCCAAGAGAGAAAGGGAAAAAGGTGTGGGAAAAGGAACTTGCAACACTAACCTTGACATCGGGCCAAAAATAAGGATACCACAATGCCGAAACACATTATGATCATGTATCCCAACATGGAGGAATTGGAATTAAATGAATCAATGATTGACTTGTAAGCTAACAAAAGAGAGACACAAATTGGGCATGTTGATATACTAGCTGAACAAGTGGAGTCATCTAAACATGTTGAATTGGAATTGTTGATTATGGAGGTGGTTCATTTTGAACAATATGTGGAACCATAGAAGGAAACACATGATGAATGAGGAGTTCATAGTACTTATCAAACATTAAAAGAACTAGTGTGGGTATTGGCTATCACAACCAAATGGATTGGGGTGCAAGAGGAGCAATAACAACAATAAAAGGTAGAGATGTAAACCAAATTAAAGAGGTGAAGAGTTGAAATGGCTAGCATGAAAGAAGTCTTGGCCAATAGGGTCAACCCTACAACCTATGAATCCCATAAGAAAAAAATGGGAATTAACATGTGCAACCTCGAAGTTTTAAGTCACAATGAAGGATGAAGAGCTAAAGGTGTTCTGAAAGCTCTACAACTTAGAAAAAACATGTTGCAAAAGAATGGACAACAAATGCACACAAGCCAAGGCTACATAGCAAAAGGCAAAAAGCGAATTACTTATGGCCAAAGAAAAGTTGGCTAGATGAGGTGCAAAGGCAAAATAATCAAAGGGGCAATGTTAGCAACTAGCCACTAAGCTCCAACAAACACATGAATCCTTGAGTAAGGCCATATCAATCCAAGAGGAAAAACAAAGCGCTTAGAAAGCAATAGCTAAGTCCTTGCAAGAGAAAATGATTATTGTACAAGGCAAGCTATTACATGAACCTAGAACCTTAGCCTAGAGCCTAAAGTTGGAATTTGAGATGGTAAAATGCCTTTTCCCTTATACACATGTAAGTAAAACCCAAAAATTTAACCATAAATAAACTTAGAAATAAACATGGGGAAAAATGTAAGCATTCATCCTCATTATGAATGAATGAATTTTTTATTTTATCATTAAATTCTTATCAATGAACTTTTTTTCCCCTAATTTTAATTAACTAGAGCTTCATGAAACATAGTTTAATTCTATATGTTATAACATTTGTTAAATAATATAATGTAATGGAATTTGATGTATGGTTTTAAATGCCATTATTTTCAATATGTCTTAACTATATTATTATTACTATGTTAACATCCACCCCGTGGTCATTTTTTATTTTTCAAAATAAAAAAATCTTTTAATTTCTTTTAATTTCTTTTGGGCAAGCTAACCCAATGTTGTCAATGACACTAGGTTTTTATTTCTTCTCCAAATGTGCCACAACTCCATTCAAACCTATTTATAAACGTTGTGGATCACAACATGGAATTTTTTTTCATTTTTCTTTAAAGGTGCCACAACTTTCATCAAATCTAACTAATGTTGTTGACAATGATGGGTTTTGAATGCTTTAAATATATTTAAACTACTTATTATCATTGATAACAATGGGTTTCTTGAATAAATTAAATTTCAATTTCAAGCACCTTAATTATTTTTTTCTTCAACCCTAAAATGAGCCACTAGATTGTGCATTTACCCAAATCATTCATCTATGGACACATTCATGCATGTAGGTAGATTAAAATCGGATTAAGCTTTAAACTACAAATTCAAAGCTCCAAGTTCAAGCTTTACACTCATGTACAAGCCATCCTCACTATTGTATGGGAATAACACAATTCTCTAACGTAGGAACTCCACAAGTTGGAAAAACATCACCATGTTCAAGGCACATAATTGTTGATTTAGAATGAACAACACATGGAGGATGCAACAACTTGGTCGACAAAGGAGACAATTTTAGAAAATGAAGTCAAGAAGCTCCAAAGTTCAAACATGAAAAGTTGTTCAAAAAGTCAAAGATCAAGTAGTCGAATTGGGAAAACATTGCAGCACAAAATGTTGTAAAAGCTTATTGTATGACCAATTAGTGGGTCAAAAAATAGTTGAGCTTACAAAGGTTTTAGAGTAGGCTTTTGTAGGTATGCAAAATTGGCATATTGAACACACCAAAGACTATTAAGTGCAATTTGATGAATTGCTACAAGAATTGGGTTTGAAAGAACAACCAGTAGAGGAGATGGAGGATGATGATGATGATGATGATGTGATAACTATTCACCACGAGTTCTTGTTTCCAACTCATACACATATGGTTTCTCCCAACCCATGAAAGAAAGTTCTCATAATAATTGTGACTCAGACTAAATGGGACAATTTGAATGCAAAAACATAAACAGCGATGGAGGAGATCATGAGGACCAAGCAGTTAAGAGATTGGCAAACTATTGAAGAGTTTATGAAGGAGCAAGTTGAGGAAGAGCGACAAGCCGATCATACCACCCAAGAGTAAATCAAGGTAACCTAACTAACTAGTTTGACAAAACAAATGTAAGCCAAGGGAACTCAAGTTAGAACCTACATGTCATTTGCTAGTTTGTCAATTAACATGGATAATTAAATAAACAATAATCAAACCAAAACACCATTAATCACTATTGTTACAACCCTAGCCTTGGGTTTGCGACCAAGGTAAGGGTTACAAAGGTGCAAGCTAAGAGTGAGCACTGGAATCACATTTCATACTCTCGAAAGTGCAAGAGAGTGTGAGGGAATGAACCCCCACACTCCCAAGTGAGCTCCCACTTTGGGAATTGGAGTCCCAATGGACTCTCGAATCTTCAAAGGGCGATTGCAGAAATCAAAACTCATTGGATTGAAAAATTCCTTATATCATTAAAAAGATCTTAGAACATGAATGTCTAAAATGGGCTCACATGACCCATTTAGGTTCTTAAACATAAGTTATGGCTAAAAGAAGGGCCGGGAGTTAAATTGGTAGTTTGACTCTCGACCATTAAAAGTCGGGAATCACCTTGATTTCCTTGCATGCAAGTGGTGTGCCACAGATTGTTGAAAATATCTTGACAAGGCTACAACTTTGCTTTTGACCTCATCTCAATCGGAGGTTTGAAGAAGAAGTTACGGGCCTCCAAAATTGCGGGAGTCCCAATTTCGGGAATTTCGGGACTCCAACTTGGGAGTCCCGGGACAAAATGAGATTTGAGTGTTGGCCCCATGGCTAGGCACAAATAATACTATAAGGGGGAACACTAGAAGAAAAACATGTATTTTCGACTAGTTTTTGCGACTAAATTTTAGTCGCAAGAGACATTTTGCAACTAAAATCCCTTTAGTCGCCTAAGACAAGTCGCATGTGATAAATTAGTCACAAATGACAAAAGGTATTATATGAAAAAAAAGTCAACAAATACATTTCATCCTTTGACTTCATTGTATACGTATTGTCACATGCGACTAAGATGCAACTATTTTGGTCACAATTAAGGGCAAATGATGTGTTGCCACGTGTTTTAATATTTGATTATTATTATTATTATTTTGAAATAATCTAGGACATTCAATTCAAATACTTTGATGATATTATATTATGACACGTGGCCCAATGTGAGTATGCCACGTGGCATTAAAAATTTTAAAAATAAAAATATTAATATTAAATTGGTAGGTACCTAGGTAGGTACATAAATAGGTGCTTACAAACCTAGGCTACATACCAACCTACCTACTTAGGTAAAAAAATAGGTAGGTAGGTTATACTTTCCTAGGTTAAATACTTATTCATATAGGTAGGTATTTAGGTAGGTAGGTACATAAGTCAACTTAGGTGGGTAGGTCAAACTAGGTACCTACCTAGCTAGGTAGATAAATAGGTTGGGAAGGTAAGTACTTTTTAAATGTGCATAATTTGTTTTTTTGTTTTGGGTCGAGTCTTTTGATTGGCTCATCCATGTGCACAAATTTTTTAATGTGGAATTGGATGACCACACCCTTTTGTTTATATAGTGTTCAAATTGGGAATGAAAAACAAACAATATGGGATAAG
>Ga0209208_10006356_pt1 | contig 16296 bp, 15 predicted proteins | sample S1TSphfallax_3_FD_187694 | JGI IMG/M metagenome (GOLD analysis project Ga0209208, IMG submission 187694) | Host-associated microbial communities from peat moss isolated from Minnesota, USA - S1T2_Fd - Sphagnum fallax MG (SPAdes) (version 2) | ecosystem: Host-associated > Plants > Peat moss >...
GTTTTCCAAAGATGCTACTTCTATTCTATTCCCACAATTGTTGTTGGAGGGACTTGTGCATCTATGGTCAATCACCCATGATCCTACATTAAAGCTTCCACATTCTAGTCCATCCTAGCTCTAAATGTTGACTTCATTCTTGTGTTGAAAGTAGAGAAACAAATTGGGAGGGGAAAAAATGTCTTATCACATGTGTTTCTAGGTTTATTTTTGGACTACTAAGTATTTTCATTACAAATTATCAATGCAAGTTGTGATTGGAAAGAGGTCACACCAAGGCCCACATCTATGAAAAAAAAACCTGAAAGGTGCTATTTTGGTTTCAACTACTTTCACATTGCAAAAAATAATTATTCAAGATTAAATTGAATGTACACACAAAGTACATTCTTTAAATTAAGTTTCTATCAACAAATAAGACACTTATTTGTGCATTATTCACACCATAAATACACTCATGACAAAAAATGTGACCACAAAAAGTCGAAGTTTGTAATTTAATTTCATCCACACAAATTGGTCAAATTATTTTTAATTTTTTTTCTAGAGATTCAATATCCATGTTTTTATCTTCAACTCTAGCCCAACTTTGGATAATATTGTAAAAAATCAATAATCTTTTGGGCTTAATATCATGTGCCATAAACACCTACAAATAAAATTTAATTATAAAATAAGAAAAAAATGAACATAAATTGATTGTGCATAAAGTATGACTTCTAGTTTAGTTCATGATCATTAAGTCTGGACATTGTCCTTCCTTCTCTACATTTTTTCCCTCTTATTTTGTCACCCCCCCCTTTATCTTGGAACAAAGTCTTCACATCATTTGTTGCCACAGTCATGTAAAAAATCATGCACTTTTTTGTGCAAATGGCCAAAAATTTCTATTCCTAGGAGGAGGAACTCATCTCATGTTTGTCCTGTGTTCTCAAACTCATAGCTCGCATAATATTCAAGTCAATAATCGCATTGTGATCAAAGAGAGTCTAGGGAAAAGTGTCTACTTTCACATGAGTGCTAGACACAATCACCACTCTTCACACTTAATCTTGTTTTCCCATGCACACTATGCAATCTAGATTCAAAACATGGTAGAATTGAGTATTCCATGTGTCAAATATGCTAAAAGATGCATTATGCAACTTGAATTACAACTATATATCATAGTTGCAAACACAAATGTGTTAAAAGTTAACTAATGCATGTAATACATCATGTTACCTTAAGCAATTCCTAAGTATTCTATGTAGTTTAGGCAACCCCTATAGACTTTTGGTAGCCTATGCAACTTTTAGGCACCCCTTAGGTAGCCTAGAAACAACATCTAAGTAAGCTTACATAACCTATGGTAAGTTGAGTAGGTTAGAAAAAATGTTGATTAAAATTATGATTCCATTTCATATTAAAATTTTAAAAATTGGTACAATGATAAACATTTCCCCCCTCAATGTGCAAGTGAAGGGATCAAATCCTTACTACAACTTATCTACCTTAATCCAAGTTATGTAATTTAGGTGCTTACTCTAGGCTGAAATATCTAACCTAAACCACCTAGGTTCCTTAGCCCATGTTTTTAACATAGGTGACCTAGGCTAGATAGGTTAGGTAGACTAAATGGTTAACCTATGTAGGCCACATGGTGCCATTTGTTCAACTTGGAGCTTGCCACATGTCAACATTTCAATGGTAAAAAAATTAAGATGTTCACAAGTTTCCACTTTATAATTTAATATATAATTGCAAATGACCATGTCACATAGGCATATGTCACTACACATTTTTTTTTTAAAAACCAGTGAAAAATGATCATGCCATGTAAATTGAATGTTAGTTGGATAAAAAATGGGTGTAAATTGTTCTTCAACATGACTGCCAATTTGACTTTGTTGCACACAATGTCTTTAACAATTAAAATTTTATGCAACTTGTAAAAATTGACTACATGAATTTACAATTAGATGTGTCATTTATGACTAAAAAATAGTCAAAAGCACCATTCATTAATGTGCAAATTCCTTGTAGTGAAAAAAACACTCTTGAACACATGTTTAAATTCTTTACATAAACAAGTTGGTTTTTTTGAAAAAATAACAAGTAAGCTAAACTTTACAATAAAATATTAAGTAGGTAATTATTCAATTTTTTACTTATGTAAACCTTGGGTTTTAATTTGTTGTAGAATGTGTACCTATACATTTTTTGGCATTGGGGAATGTAATGTGCATGGAATCAAATTAACATTTTGAAAGGTAGGAATAGGTTTTTGAATTTGAAAAAAATTACCAAAATTAAATTGAAAGCTTTAATAATTGCAAAAAATAGGCTGAAATCTATACCTAGAGAAACTCCAAAATTATTTAAAACATCAAAACCAAGATTTAAAGTTTTTAAAACAAGAAAGAACTTTACAACAAAGTCAAAACACATAACTAGGAGCCAAAAAGGGCATTGGATGTTAGACATAATCAGTCAAAATCAAACATTTATTTTTTTATAACCTTTAAAATCATAGTAATCATGGCAAGTTAGTCATTTTTCCCTCATATGAATGTTAAAGAACTTAAAATAAAAATTCATTTGATCCAATTTTAAATTTGGTTTTAATTTAGGACATTTGAAAATGTACACCCATTGCGTCAGATGAAGTCAATTTTACAAAGGCCTATCAAAAGGACTCATATAATCAAAGAATTTTCATTGAAAAAAATATAGATGATAAGAACACATTAGCCACACTCAAAAAACACTCATACTATTTTAAATGTGGAATTTTAAGATTTTAAAAATTCAAAGAATGTTTTAAAATTGCTTTAGAATTTCAGAGCTTCAAGAGTCCTTTACCACATATAAATGGGTTATAATGTACATGATGTATGAAAAAAAGTTATAATTGGGAGTATAAAAAAACTAAAGAATGTGAAAATTTTATTTTTGGTTATGATTAAAAATTTTGATCATTTTTCAAGATGAAACATGGAATTTGTAAGGAATCTACACACTTTTAAAAATTCATATTTACTTAATAATGATTAACAAAAAAAAAGTGATGCATTTGGGAACATTTAATATTTTTTAGAACAAGTTACAAAAAAATTCATTCTAAAATTCATTTACATGTAAAAAACTTTTGTGGGAAAAAGGATGCGTAGTCCTTTTCCAAAGTAATCCCTTTGGCTCCTAGTCATAGGTTTTGACCCAACATTGGTTAGTTGGTATTGGTACCAGGCTAATGTTATTTGAGGTCATATTGCTTGTACTGGTGTAAGTACCAAGGAATGGTATTGCCTCGTGTCATACCAACTTGGTATAATCTTGGTATAATCCTTGATACTAGGCACATGCTTATATAGCAATGTTGCCCAATTATTTAAAAATTTAGACCTAACCTCTAAATACCAATAAAACATATTCTTTATTTTTGCATAAGGAAGGATATGTATCCAAATGGGTGAAAACACCATCAAGTAGACTAGTTCATGTATTTTTTTAGGTTGAATACAATACCATAGAATTGTATCATAAAATTATTAAACATGTGATTTAATTGGGTTAAAAGGTTGAAGTTATTATGGTTTTTGATTCTATGTAAAAACATTTAATAAAAGCATATTTAATTAGTAGTTAAGTAGGTTATTATGAATGAAAACAAGTGCACCATCCTATTTAAATAAAAGTAGGTGCAAGTAGATTTTTTAAACTAAATCCCCCCCAAAAAAGGAATATTGAGATAGATCATAAATTTTGTGAAAACATGTGATTTTAAAATGTTTACTTTTCTTTTTGGAATTGAGATAACTTTTAACACATTTACACACAACGTTTTCAAAGGTATTTTTTACACACTTTTATGATGCAATTGTTTTTCATTCAAGTTTACATTCTTAATAGGTCAATCAAGGATGAATAGTTTTGCAATATAGTAGGAAGTTTTTAGCTACTTTCATGCTTAATGTGAATTTCAAATAATTAATTATTCCTAAATTGCTTAAGACTATTTTTGTGGTCTATTTAATTGTGTTTTCACTTCAATGTTTTTTCAATATACATAGAAGTTGATCACACATTCAATTTTTTTTTGTTTTGGGAAGTTGTGAATAAATTGATTTTCAAGATATTAAGGATATGCAAAAATGTTATTTGAATACCAAAATTTTCAATTTCTAGTTGCTTGTAATTTTTTCACAAGAGTACAACCTAGCCTACACAAACATAGTTTGAAACAAAGTAACTTGTAGGGCAATTGAACCCTAATTCTTTGAAAAACTCTAACAAATTGCAACATTTTGCCTACTCGACCACACCCCCACACAACTCTATCACCATGCTAACCTATAATTATTATAGAAATACCCTTATTATATTAATTTATATATTTTTTAAACTAAATAATCTTCAACTTCGATGTAAGCTTTTAAATTTGAATTTGGTTTGTAATTCACATGCAAATCATTAGGGTAATTCCTAACCACCATGATTATTCAATCCATGTTCTCCACTTCTAAATGACATCTTATAGTTGCCAACACCCAACAAGACTAAACGTTTGTTTATAATCAATTTGTGGCTTAGGATTTTTAGGATCTATTGGCAAGGAGGCCAACATTTGGAAATTTTCCTTTATGGATGGACCACTAAACAACATATATACAAATGCAAATGGGAGAGAAACCAACCTCTTAAACAAATATAATTTTCTAGTAACCAATGCATAAGAAGATTCCTCCATTGAAGTTAAATATGAAACACATTGTCTTCATGATCCTCATTGGAGGCATTAGCTAAGGTTATACATACATTGGCAATAGGTTTCAACTAATGGAAATTTTCATAAAACTTTGCAACCATATATATAGGTTATTTGAGCTACATTCTCACGCCCCACTAAATTTTTCATTACAGACAAAAACTTGAAACATGAATCCAACATGTTGTAAACCTACTTATATGGATCAAAGATTTCAAAAACTTAAAAAAAGATTTGATCACCTTTATTACCTCCTATAACCACATACTTTATGCAAAAGGAGGATCTTAACTTCAAACAAATAAAAAAACTTAGATTTATTATAAGGTCAACTTAATTTCTAAGTTTATGATTAGTGTAATAGTTGTTGTTAAGGCATTTGACAACAACCAATGGCCCTTTAACTTATTCATCATTCACATTGATACAACAAGGCTCAAGCAAATATGTGATGACCTCTACAATAGCCTATGCACTTGGTCTTTAAATGTTATTTGTTATATAGTCATGGTCTTTTGCTTTTCTACACAAAATTATGGCCTTAATGAACTCCAAAGTCTTTTCAAGCATCATGATTTTACTAGTTTCATGTTCACATAAAAAATAAAATTTAATGTAGTGGCACATTATCACAACTTGGCCTTCTCCCACTTTTACCTCCCTTTCCTTGACTTTATAGTCCATTTAATTATCTTTTATAAACCAACTTGGGCATCTTTCACATTCACATGTTTTAACCCAATAGGAATATCATCTTTGTTTGTAGCATATTGACATGCTTTGAACATCATATGCCCAAAATACCTTCGTAAATTCGTAGTGTTTTCAAAGGTTCATAATCAAAGATGGAGTGCAAAATTATCACTCATAATGTCAATTTACCACTTTCATATTTTACAAATGCAATCATTTAATGAAATATAAATAAATAAAATTCCAAGATTGGAATTGTATAGCCAATGGCCATGCAAAGCTTAGTTGTTTCATTCACTTCAAACAACCTAATAATAATATGCATGGGTACTTAACTTCATTCAAAAAGTTGATTACCAAAGCAAACATGTCTAGATTCCATATTGCTTTAAGACATCCATTGATTGAAATTTGTAGAAATTGTTGTTATAGATGCAAGATTTGGCAATAGATATAAATTCATTATCTTCTTGATCATGGTAAGAAACATTTCTTGGAAAAAGGCATTGTTGTAAAAATAAACTTGAAAACCAAAAGTTCTTACAAGTGGAGACCTAAGCTTGGAGCCCTAAAAGATGTAAAACACTGTATTTTAACATCTCCTATTCCTCATCACTTTTTTATAAGTGCCATTGATTGCATAATCAAATGAACCCACCATTTTTTTTCCTTGGTTGTCAACTTTGATTAGGTATTGTTACCTTTTCTTTGAATTGCAACTTATTTTCAATAAATATCTTAGGGTGTGCATATTATACATGAGTTTTCATAAGAGTTATAACTTTCATTTTGTTATATTTAATGAAACACTTATGAAAAAAGACCTTTATGTTAGAACATTGTCATTTGCTTGTTTGGCATTGTTGCATATATGGGTTCACCAAATTAAAAAGCAAGTTGTCATTGATGGCAAAAACCCTAAAAATATACACATTTAATTATGAGGTCTCCACAACACAACTTGTGTTTCTATTATTGGAACTTGCATAACATCAACATTTGATACGTTGCCAATTTTATGATGCATGTTTTCAACATTTGAAACTAAGAGGCAAACATATTTTTCATGAATATTTATGGATTTTTTTAATTTCAAAAATATTCCTCATGGATTTTTATGGAAATTTTAAAAAGTTAAAGCATATCTCTTAAAGATCTTTTTTTAAAAAAATTAAAAACTTCCCGAAATATTCTTCATTGATTTTTATGAAAAGAAAAGAAAATTAAACATATTTCTGAAAGATCTTTTTTAAATTAAAAAAAACTTCTTTTATTGTTTATCATTTGTGACCAACATTGTTATATATCATGCCAACACTAGTTGTGATTGGCAAGTGTTCAACAAGATTAGTTGGGATAGAACCTACTAATAGTGAACCTAACAACAAATACTCTCATCCAATGTTTAGTTTTGTGACAAAATTTCACACCATGGCAACAAAAAAATCTTAGTATGAAAGGTAGAAAGGAGGTTTTTGAAAAAAAAAAAAAAAAACACAAAACTCGCCATACTTTGAAAGAAAAAACATGATGTCGCCATATTTAGACAATAGGTCCTTTCAGCAAAACAAAGCATGAGTCTCAAAACAAAAAATTATACTTTCCAAACCAGTAGTCAAATTTGGCTCATTCCTCTTGTGGATGGCTGTCATTTCACATAAAGAAGTAATGTAGCAACTGGTTTGGTGTTTTTTCCACTAGTCCTTAAATGAAGGTTTATAACATCATTTAAGTATATACAGATTAAAATAGTAAAAACATAAGCTTATAATATGGCAACACCTAATTCTAAACCAATTCCTTCACATTTTTTTAAATTTTTTTTTTTAAAAATAATAATAAATATTGCTCTCATTAGATTGTTGTATGATTGTTCTGGGCTATACAATGTGAAAGGGTTTTCAACATATAGCTAGCCTAAGAAGCCTCCCCATGTTGAAACTTGTAACAAACAGCAAAAGCCAGCTGCAAGGGGTCCTTGCAGAGCATAATGCACCAGAGCAAAAATAGAGACTTGTGGCCCCCATTGGGTAGTAGTGTTCACAATGAGCCAAAACTATCACCACGACTCTCCTAAATGACAAACACAAAAAAACACCCAACAGGCTTTTTACTGCTCTTGGAATGTTTTGAGCATTCCTTTCCCTCTTTGTGAAGATTTGAGGAATAGACTAAAGAGACCAACTTGATAGGTAAGTAGTGATGGAAGAAGACTGGCCAATTTTATCATAATCAAAGATTGAAAATGTGGGAGTTAGGCTTGTGAGACATTGTTTTATGATTAATTCAGTCTTGAAGTTGTGCAAAGGAAAGAGTGAAAACACTTGAAAGATATTATTGCTATGGGATCTTCTTCCAAACTTTCATACCAATCTGGTCTTGGTATTAGGCCACAAGGCCTAAGACTCATGTAGCCCAAGGCTGGTTTTTGGCTGGCATGTGGTAGGTACCTATATAGACACTTGATATTGAGACTAAATGTAGCCCTGATATTAGAATGGTTGGTATTGCCTCAGGTCATGCCAGTCCGGTCGGTTCTTTGATGAATGGTTCCTTTGTTGGCAATAGATAGAACCTCCCTTGTGAGATTTTGAGATATGCTTTTTTGGAATTTGTGAATGTCTTGTGCTCATCACGGTTCTTCAAAATTCAAACTGAAGTTGGGTTCCACCTAGTTATATTCGTAGCCCGAGATTGAAATTTGTGTAGGTACCATTGTTGTATATGTAGGTAAAGGCACTAGGATAAGGGCATTACCAAAAGAAGGGATAGGGTGAGGCAACATTCGAGTGTGGTCTTGCTTCTAGTAATGCCCTTGTTTGATCTTGCCTCACACTATCCCTTCTTCGAGTTATGCCCTTGTCTGAAGGCCTTACTCAATATAAAGATCCTACACAATATTTAGATGAACCAAATGATCAAGTTAAATGGAAGATCCCTTTGAAAACTCGAAGATCCTCTCAAAAACGGAAAAACCCTCCAACAAGAAACAAAACTTTACTTGAGGTAGAATTACATAGGGTAAGGACCTCAAACAAGATGATGAGGATGAGGACCCTTATGTGTAAGGTGCCCTCCACATACACTAGAAAATTCTACTAGTTCTTGTATATAGTATATGCAACAATTTGGAGGTGTAAAAGACATGCTACATGTCCATTATATTTCAGTAAATTCCATGAGGGATTTTGGTGTTTGTTGCAACTCCAATGTCACAATTTGGCTATCATTAGTGTTGTTGAAGCACGTAGAGGAAATAGGCAATGTGGAGTCGTTAATTACCATGAGCATCTGACTAAACCCTAAACCCTAAGTTAGATTCATGGAATTTTTTGGAGTGCTCAAAAATTGTGTATAAAGAAGGTACGTTACTTGCTCCTTCACCTGACATGCAAAGCTTTCAACATTGTTCATGATTCAGAAACCCATTTCCTCTTGAAGGAGTTAGAGAGACATATCGACCGGAGGTGTGGAAATTCACTCTAACAAAGGGACTGGAATCATGGGTGGAAATTTGTGGAGTTCAAACTTCAGTGTACTCTGCGACTAGATACTTGGCAATCAGAGGGATGGTACATTACAATGGCTCTGGTTGTTGAACTTGAGGAACAATTCCCCTTTCAAGTGTTCATGGATGCCTTGGGAATCATCTTCCCCCAATGTCGTACCATTGTTCAATTTGCACTTAGTATCAAGGCAGCTTTACTTTGCCTCCTTCAATTTGCTTAATTCATGATCATTGTTTTTTGAAGTTTTCGAACTTGGTAGTTGTTTTCAATGGAGGTCTTATTAAGACCTAGCCCACAACAACTAGGCTTGGTAAGTTCCAACAAATGGAACAAACACCATAACAAATAACAGAACACTGGCACTCTCTTCACTGATAAAAGAACTCCAAGATGGAACCGATGCCCACCACAAACTACCTTGCAGCATTTGCATAGCAGTTCACAAATTTGGAACCTCACAAAATGTCAAATTAATGAACACATGCTGTTTGGTCCACATTGCACCCCTTCAGTCGCTGCACCAAGGAGACTCAGCTTTCTAACAGTTACTCTATGGCCAGAAAGCAACTATATTTAGAGACTCAGAAAATAAACTATACCATGTGGGAAAAAATGGACTATCTTGTTACCCCTTCACAACATACTGTCAACCACACCATATAAATGGGGGCCAAAAGCACATCCCCACAAGTCTCAAGCCTCAGAGTGATAGTTTCTCCACTAATCAAGACCCAATAAGTTGGAAAAGCACTGAGATTAAACACCTGGGCTAGCATCAGCTACCTTTCTGGCGGGAATGCGTTGCCTCCGCTCAACGTACAAGGATGGAAACCAACCTGCCTTCCCTTTGCACTCTCCTTCTGACCAGCCTGTTGGAGAGACCTGCCAACCATCAACCTCATTGGTAAGCTTGGCAAATCAGCACTTGCATGTCAACTACCAGGAAACACTACATCCTCCAAGGAGCCACCACAAGATATACAGCATAACACAACAATTACCCTTCCCTGAAATATCAGGTCAGAGAAGCAACCAAATTAATAAAGGGCAGACCTGGCGAACAACCACATAATCCCCAACAGATAAGCTCAGCTCCCCTTGATCCTCAGCTTCAAAGTCATGCATCACCTGCCCCGACCAATGCCACGTTGCCCAATGAAAATCCAGGTCTGGAATCAGGAACTTCATGACAATTTGCAATAATCTGCACTGCCCAGACAGCAATTTGGGATAGCAACAATGATTGTAAGCTAAAAGAGGCAGATAAACTGTCAAGTGGCAATAGCTAAAGGACCCTGGACTTTTGAAAGCTGATTCCTGTAGTGATAACTAGAAAAGCTCCCTTCTGGTTTGTCAACACAATATTTGCTTTCAAAATCCTAAAATGAGTAATATTTTAGCTGTTTTATGGAAGACTTCAAACCAGGTCACCCTCAAATTTCAAGTCCCTAAAGAGCCTAAGCACCAAGGGTTTTCACACATAACAAGCTACAGATAACAGCAAAATTCTGGGCAAGCAGAAATGTAACATGCTACAAATCTAACTGAGCAGGCCATTTCATCTGGCCTCATGTGATAAAAAACACAGACCCCCCGCCCTCTCAACAGCCTGTCCTTCTGGCCAAAACCTCAAAATTCATGCAGAGGAAAGGCAGTGTTGGTTTCCTCAGAAACAATACATCAGGAGATGGGTCCTATGAAAGCTCTATTGACCCTTGGAGACAGAAAGTGCTAAAACAAGGTTCTGAAGCTTCACTGTGTACAAAGAATTTTACACAGTTACTCAGTGTATTGCACAACTTGAGAATACAGCAAACTCACTAGAACTCCTATACCCCTAACAGCATATCCATGAAACACAATGCATCTTCAACAGAACATGAATACACACACACTTGAGAAGTTGAGGAGGCTACCTCAGCAAGGAAGTACAGAGCCTTCTGTGCAGCTTTAGACACAGGAGCAGCTTCAGAGGCATTTTGTGATCCACCATTCGACTTGACATCCTCATATGAAGGGGGGGGCATGTACATATCAGCAGCTGCAGCATTTCCCCCAGGTGTGGAGCTTGACTCACTGCGCTGGCGCTCAGAGACCATCTGCATATCCAAACTCCCAGTCAGGGCTTGGTAGCTTAAGTCACAGAGGTCCCACATGCAAATCATTGAGAACCAAGGGTGGGACAGAGGCAGATAACTAAATGCAGTTCCCTCCACAATGAGCTCCACAACATCAGCTGTTGAAACAACTCACCCATTTGGTATGGCTACTTATCCACAAAAATAAGCTTTGCAAAACTGCTAAAGCGTGCAATCAGTCATAACTCTCGTCTTCCAAAAGGGAGACAAATACCTGAGCATGAAGCTGGTCTAGTATCTCTGCAACACGCTGATGATAGGAGCGCTCTGCTTCCACCTGAGAAAAATCCCAAGGGGGGTCTTTCAGCAATAAGTTGGACCTTTACATGCACATCATTAAACAGTGCCACAATATGCACAAACTCTCATGGTTCACTGTTCAATGAACAAAACATAAGATGAGGTATTGTTTGTATTGTCCAAGTGTCTTAACCATAGCAATTAGTCGCTGCAGTGTGAGCCGTTGTTGCTGTGCTTCAACAGCAGTCATGGCAGCTGCAGCCTCTTTGCCTAGCACTGCCATGGCAGAGGCAAGTTCACCCATCTTCTGTTCTGCCACTTGCAGCTTCAAGGTGTTGTCTGCATTACCCCCAATCTCCTTATTCCTGAGTTGCCTCCTTCCAACCTCTGCTGCCTGTTCAAGAATCACAGACAAAACAAATTGCCATGTCTCAAAAGCAGAACTCAAAATGCAGAGAAAAATAAGCTACATACAATGAAGGGACCCCATCAGTTTATGTAAATGGGTGACTCACAGACAAGAATCCAAAGCCATGACTTTTAAAAGCAAAAGAAGGAAGGGAATAACTCTGGGAACTGACCTGTGCTTCTGCTTCTTGTCGTAAGCGTTCATAGCGTTGTGTAAGGTGTCGAGCATCTTCTAGTGGTGCCCCCATTACCATTGCTCGCAATGGATCTGCAACCTGGCATCACACCATAAGGAGAATTTTTGAGAACCACTTATTAAAACATCCTGAAATAGTACATAGACAAAATGGTGAAAATCTTGCAGTTAATGAATAGGTAATCAGGGGAAGTTAATATAGGCCTCTTCAGAATACAAAGTGTCCAGCAAATGAAAGTAACTGGTGCTGGCATGGGACATTGAAGCCATAAAATCTGGCCACTACTACATTATTGAAAGGTTAACACAGCATAGTGCCATAAACTGCCCTATCAAAATAAATGTGAACATAGTTGATTGAGGCATTAAACCAGCCAATGGACAAAACAAACCTGGGTTCCAATAGACCGGTGCAAATTGTCCCGCTCTCTCTCCATCTGTGTTCGGGCAGTTCCAAAATGCAGAGAGGCTCTGGCAAGTGCACCCCCAGTGCTAGGACTTTCAGTTGCATACTTCCGACAATCATCCGCAAGCTTAGATGCTGCACATTATGGCACAAGTGTGTCATAGAACTTTCACTTGAAGAAATGAGTCTGCATAAAAAAGGGTAAGAAAGGTCCAAGGGAGAAATCAGCAGTACTATGGAGTTGTGAAAACATATCTGTGACATTGCAGAGGAAACTCCACAATGCCACTTTGAAGGTAACTATCATGTCAGTTCCAGCAATACCAAAACTAAAATGCAAAGAATAAGGCCAGCTGTAACCTTTTGAGTGCTGCTCACAAAGCATCTGACTTTCACCATATTTGTGAATAGCAGTCACTAGCTGCCATGACTACCCACTGACAAAGCTCCCAACCATGGGTGTAGTTAAGTATATAGTAATCTGCCTGAAATTTGTGCAAACCATTATAAAAGTATCTGCATCCTGAGGGTCTGTCGCATTTCTAGAAGAAATGGAAAGACTAAGTCATGATGTTGCCAAGGACTCAAGAGACATATCCAATTAAAAAGTCAGCACCATCCTCATTCAAGCTGCAAAAAGCTGCTGGAGGATAAGCTACAGTACATTTTAGCTTCTCCGTCTACAAGCAAGCATCTAAGCCAAAGAGGCCTACATAGAGGGTAGTGGTTGTCCAGCCTCCTGCATCCTGAACACATGCTTTAAGCACACCATGCACTACAATTCAGACTCACCAACTTCCAGTTGCTTGATGCCTGTTGACACAACACCTTCAACTCCTCGCACAATTTCCCGTTGATAATGCTGCGAAGAGAAGTTTAGCTCACAATATGTTAAGCTCTGAGACTAAATGGCACAGCACCTTTTGTCCTTACAATAGTCACTCCATTTTGCACTGATCATGCTCAGTTCTCAAAATTGACAGCAAGACACGCTACCAATCTCTAGACTGTCTACAACCACTGAAATGTTCATACAGTTTTCTGAGTGCCAACCTTACTACTGCATTATGAGCAAATGATTTTCTTACTCCAGATTATGAAACAGAAAAATATTGTACCAGGATGAAAGGGGCCTTGTGTGCTTCTAGGTTTAAATCTCTGGAACATCAAAGAAGTAATGTGAAATACTGGAAACTTTGACAGATCACCAAATATTGGATAAACTAAGTCATTAAAATTTCTGAAAGCAAATTAACCCATGGGCATGTAAGGCATTGTAGGTGCATACACTCCACAACATATATTGCTGCTGAGTTAAACCACAGCCAGATTGACTACCTTGGCAGCCTTGGTGGAAATGTAGAGCCTCTCAAGTTGCTGATGCCGAAGAAGTTCAGCTTCATCCGTGACAACCATATCTCCTTGAGATCCATGGCCTGAAAATTGCTTCAATACTGCCTGTACAATTACACAATGTAATGCTTAAGGCCATTACAAAACTGCTCATTAGTGCATTAAGCAGTAAAAAGAAATCTTTTCATGAAGGATAAAAGAATAGGTATCAAAAATACCTGCTGTTGCCTAGCCACCTGCTCCCGAAATGCTTTGGCTTGTTTTCTGATTGCATCCATTTCTGGCCAGAAACAACATTCAAAATTTTCACAAAATAGTCATCATCCCTAGCAACCCCCCAACGATTTCTTGTATCAAATCCTTCCAGGCGAGCTGGTGAACTTTGTCCAAAGATAAAACAGAGTGCCTCTGTCACTAGATCTGAATGCACTTCAGAATTACAAAAAACCGCACAATGCATCACAGTGGGCACAGCATGAGTACAAATTGTTTGAATACCACTGGCATCAACACTAACAAGGTCTTTGCACGGGTGAAATCATCCCATGACGAGCAAAACCTCTGATACCAAACCTAGGTAATGTTGTGAGGGGAACAAAACTCTTGCTGGAGCACCGTAGCAGCGGCACCTATGCCGTTCCGCCCTAGCCAAGAAAAGATCCACAAAAACAAAAATAATGAACAAATCACTCCATAACCTTCTCGAAGTAACTGTCATCCTCGGCGTCGTACATCTCTACAGGAAAGAGGATCACGTGATGAAGAGCCAGGTACATGAACTCCAGAAGCCAGTGCTTCTCATTTATGCCAACAAGAAACTGTACAAGAAAACCACCCTCAAGCACAGCCAACAAGAGAGAGAAAAAGCAAAAACTTACCGGACCCGTCAGTAGGGAGCAGCCCGAGATCGTATGTTCCGTATGTGAATGGAAAGCAGATCTTTCTCCTTCATCAGAATGTGGAGTCACGGCACCATTCTTCCCACGAATACAGGCGAGTAATAATAAGCTAGACGGGTGGCATCCACGCATCCATCTTGCTTCTTCGCTTTTGTTCTCCTGTCTACCTTTGTGCTAACAATTTCTACAGTATCTCCCCTGTCCCGCTTTCGTTCCCTCTCTCTTCCGCCTGCCGGCTTTCTCTCTCGCTCTCAGAAACCTATCGAACGCACAGCCAAGACGCGCTTGCCTGCGAGCAACGTGCACTCGAGAGGAAGACGACAAAGTTGCACATTCTCTCTCTCTCTCTCTCTCTTTCTCTCTCTCTCTCACTGGCGCCGAAACAGAATTTGCCCAGTGAGTAACTTACTAGTAAGTTACTAAGTAGAGAAGCCAGCCTCGTCTTCAGCGTTTTTTTTTCCCCCCTGTTTTTTATGTCAAAATTTTGGCGAAATTTAACCCAAATTTTTATTTTTTAAAGTCGAACTTACACTAGGGAAAAAGAAATTCCAAAATTATTCAATTTCTTTGTCGAAAAATGGCGAAATTTCGCCAGGAGAAAAAAAACACTGCGAGTCCTCTCTCCTCTCCCATTTACACCGACTTATTAGTAAGTTATTAGTAGAGAAGCTAGCCTCCTCTGCCATCAATGTGCACATACTTACTTACCAGTAAGTTACTACGAAGAGAAGCTATTTAGAGAAGGTACTAGTAAAAAAAATTTGTACTTCATATATGGGTTGTAGCCAGATTTGGCTAAAACATTCCAATGGATGATCGCCACTTTGGCTTAAAAACAAAGTTTCCTAAAAACAAAAAAAAACAATGATTTGCACCTACCTATACTACCTACTACTTTTTGACACACCAACTAAATAGGTACCTACCAAGTAAAACTCCGGGCGGGCGATGACAATGAACCAATAGGTGCGGGCCATATTCTATTAAAGCCCACATGAGGCCTCCAGGCTCCGGGGTTTCGTAAAAAAAAAAAACCCTATAATATTTTTTTAGTGCATGTGTAACAACTATGTTGCTCACACCGAGGCACCTTACGTGGTGTAAAAGTGCCTCCTCCTCTACTTTCAAATAAAATCATAGTGGTCCATTTTAAAGCAAAATTCTACAAGTTCTTTGTTTATGCCATGTACGTAAGGACCCGGAACAGAAATGCTCTCAGAATTGAGGTCTTGCACCCCCGAATCAAAGGTTATTATACCTGGACTCGAGTAGGTATATACGTGTCCCTTTGTTTTTCCCCCTTTATGTTTGTAGGTTTCAGTGCTTGTTTTTTTTTTTAAACAATTTTTTTTTTGGTTAGTAGCCAAAGTGGGTATCATCATCCATAGGAAGATGTAGAAAAAGTGAATGATTCGATTATCTCTGGTGAGATTTAGCCAAATCTTGTTATAAATCAAATATGAAATACAAATCCTTAATTATCTTCCTATATTTTGGCTACACATTAAATAATCAAGTATTGAAATCTGGTGTTGTTTACTTACGACCTTTTTTTTGGGTCACTTCTGGTGATTGGAAAACTCCAAAATCACTTGATTTTCAATTATGAATTTTTGGCTAAATTTCGCCCGATATAAAAAAAAGCTGGTAGGGTTTGTACAGCTAGAGCAGTGTTTTTTCTTTTTCTTTTTCTTTGGGGAGGGGGGG
>Ga0209208_10006357_pt1 | contig 16295 bp, 7 predicted proteins | sample S1TSphfallax_3_FD_187694 | JGI IMG/M metagenome (GOLD analysis project Ga0209208, IMG submission 187694) | Host-associated microbial communities from peat moss isolated from Minnesota, USA - S1T2_Fd - Sphagnum fallax MG (SPAdes) (version 2) | ecosystem: Host-associated > Plants > Peat moss >...
ATGTTGCAATAAATCATCACATCCATAAGCACCATTTCCAAGTTCTTGATCATATCTGGCATATCTGGCCTATAGCTAAATTTTCCGGTAGATGATTTGGCCCTTTGACTACATCACAAAATTGCCAAAAAAAAAAAAAAAACCCAATTGGCAGCCAGTTAATTAATTAATTAATTAATTATTCAATATTTCAATATTAAAAAAAAGGTAAATTTCTCCAAAACTTTATGCAAACTAGTAAAATTTACACTAGTAGGGGAAAAAAAAATCCTTGAGGGGTGCAACTCAGGCCCAACAGGGCATGACTTTACGGATAACTTTAATTTGTGGAAAAAAAACACCACTAATTAGCAGCATTTCTGGGGTGAAAATGATATCAGGTAGCAGATGGGGGAGTAATAATAATAATAATAATAATAATAATAATAGTAACAATCTATTTCTTGTGGGTAATTTTTTTATAAAAAAAAAGAAAAAGTACCAATGGAGGTAAAAAATTGTGGGACACACGGCGTACGAAAAAGACCCGAGGAATGGGGAAAGTGCTGTGCAGTCCTTATGTGTCGTTTTCAGTGCAGCACATTAAGAGCGTAAGAAGAAGAAGAAGAAGAAGAAGACGGGGTGAGAAGGAATGATCACAACAACCTAATGGAAAGCTAGTGACTCCTCGTCAGTCCAGTCCAGTCCAGTGCATCCGGAAATATTGGTGGTGTCCACACTTTGCTGCCTTTATAAGCATTTGTATCCAGCGTCCGCCTGCCTGCCTTCTGCTGCCTTGATTGCCTCCATGTCACTACAAAGAATGATATAATTTTCTCTCTCTCTCTCTCTTTCGATCTCTCTCTCTCTCTCTCGTTCTCGTTCGTTGTACTACACAAGAAGAATTAGAACTAAAATTTTGCTTCTCTCTATCTTTGCAGTTTCTGTACATTTCTGGCTACCTTTCCTTGTATTCAAAGATTGCTGTTGCTACTGCTGCTGTAGCTCACGAGTTCAGATCATTGATCATTGGGCACCAGTGCGCAAGTGATCATTTGATGCAGTCTAGCCAGCTAGCTATAGCTAGTAAGCACAGGAGGAAGGGAAGGGTCTGGGGGGTCAGGTGGGGTATCAGGGGTGGGGGCGTGCAGCTGGCTACTGTATTTGGTTTTTTTTGAAGATCAGGTGTGTTGGAGCAAACTAAGAGTCTAAATGGGTTGTTGTTGTTGTTGTTGTTGTTGTTGTTTTTCTTTTTCCCTTTTTTGGGTGGCAGTTACTCATGAATTGCGTTCATTATAGATAGATAGATTGATTGATGATGTGCAGCTGCGGGGGGGGGGTTTTGGGGTTCCGTATTTATAAGATGCAATAATAATTTGAAGAGATTCGTGAGTAATTTGGATTGGGTTTGTTGCAACCTCGTGGTACTAAGAAGTAGCAGATCTGCAGCTGGAAGTAGTTGTGGACTCGCAATGTTTGTTTGCTGATCCGCAAATACTGATCTGCAGATGAGCCTGGCTTATCTATCTAGTTCGGTTATGTATACGTGCTGCTGGGGCGTTGATTGTCAGACATGCGAATTGTTTAATTGTAGCTGCTCGATCCAGCAGAAGTGCATTAGTCAGTCGTGTGCCCCAAGTATTGTTAAGATCCTACAGGATAGTGACGGCCAGAGAGAGACAGAGAGAGGGAGATTGAAATTTGGCTTTGTTCATGCACAGTTGTTGAAGCTTCACACACAAGTTTCATTGAGCTGTAGTATTGGGTACTCGACAGTTGTAGCTTTGCTCTGACACATGACCAAATGTTAGCTATGTGAACAGTTGTTGACAGACAGTTAGTTGCACAGGTGGTTGGTTGCTCCTAAGGCTAAGGCTAGACTCAGCACGATCTGCAACGTCCATTTTTTCAAGAGCGTTAGTTATTGCAGCAGCAGCAGCAGCAGCTTGCCATGATGTTTTCAAACTCCTCTGACAACTAGAGCGCTAGCTGATAAGGTGTTTGGAGATGGACTAATACATATAGTCCCGGAATTTATATATATATATATATATGTCTGAGTGTTTTTGTGTTCATCTTTTGCAACCTGTAGCTTCATGAAATGCTTGGTTTTGATATCCGTGTCCAGCTTGAGGAGGTTTTGCTTCCTGCGCAATCCTCCTCCTCCTCCTCCTCCTGTTGGGTGTCGGCATCTGCTATTCGTGGATGCATGTGAAGAGGGATTACAGCTACCAATCTAGATTTTGCCTTCATTTGCTGCATCACTCTAATTCTTCTCCATCATCATGCTTTAGGCTGCGATTAGCTATGCCACCTCCTACTCTCATTCCTAATTCTCTTTGTCTTGTGCCAATCTGGTCAGCGGCAGCAGCAACTTCCTGCTATGCTAGTCATCGGCACTCAGCGATCACTCGAACCATCTGCTAGCTCCCACCCTGCTGCTGCTGCTGCAGCAGCAGCAGCAGAAGACTCAATACGTGATCGGTGCTCAAGAGCGATCAGTACTTTGATCTCGCAATTATAAGAGGAGATCGAGAGGTGATCTCCACAGTTCCGCATTTCAAGCAGCAGCAGCAGCAGCAGCTTGCTACAGAGACCCAGCAGCAAAATCAATTCTGAAGCTCCTTTGCATACATTATTGAAGGTTTGTGGAAAGCTAGACTCTTCTGCTGCATGTCTTGATGCAGCCAGTAGTACTGCAATCTAATTAAGATCAGAGTCTTGAACAAAATCCACTTTCCACATATATATACACACACACACACACATACATACTTGCTTAAGAATCAGTCATGAATCTCTGTTCTCCAATTGCTTGATCATAGTTAAAGCAGTTCTAGAATACAAATGTTACACGGTCCTGCATGACATTATAGTACTTGCAATGTTGAAATCCGTTTCCATTTACTACTGCAAGGCTACCCAAATTTCCTTGTTGGGTGTTCCACATTGATCTTGCTTTTGTGTGTCGATCAAGAACTTGAATGCCAGCGACAACAGTAGTTGCAATAAGTCGTAGATCCCTGCCTGCATTCCTGAGCTTCTCAAACTATGTATGGGTCACAAGTCTTGTTTATATGTACTATTCGCCTGATCGACTAAGAGCACAATCTCCAAGCTTTGTGGAGACGCTGCAGCTGCTGCTCCTGCAAGTGTTGTTATATATGTCTGCAAATTGAACGCTAACCGATCGACACATATAAGCTCTGTCATACAGTGATCACCTGCAGATCAAGAGAAAGACAAAGAAATAAACACGAAATTTGCTGAATGCAGACCGGCCGTGATGTGCTGCAGCAGCAGTTAGTCATGCATTTCGCTCTGAGAAGTATTCATGACTGATTCTTCTTCTTAAGCAAGCCATGAGTCCCATAGGTTACATGAGAAATATTAAATTCTAAGTTAAGTTGAAAATTTACAAGTGTGTTATTCAGGAGTGATTGATTACACATGCAGTGGGTGATTTTATCACCCAAAACTCGCGCATTCATGATCATGTCTGGACTGACTCTGGATTCATGAGAAAGTTGATCTTAGCTGCTGATCAGAATATGGTGTTGGCCGATTGCAGTTGCAATAATCGAGAGACAGCAATTAAGAGTCCTGAGGCTCAGGCTATAATAAGCAAGATGAGCAGTCAGCAGCAGCTGCTGCTGCAACAGTCGACTAGTGCACCACGTGTGCCTGTGGGGTTCAGGTTCCATCCCACAGACGAGGAGCTGGTGGGATATTATCTGCCCAAGAAAGTGGCCGCCAAGACAATAGACTTGGACCTCATCCGCGACCTTGATCTCTACAAGCTGGAGCCCTGGGATCTCCACGGTGAGCAAAACAAACAAACACAATTACAATAATACATACTATTGTCCCATCCATCTCCATGTGTGGATCCCGCCAGTCCTCCATTTCCAGATTTGCATTCGAGTTCTCTTCAATCTATTGCATGCCGCATACACTGGATCACTATAAACACAAGTAACAAATTGTGCAATTCACAGGGAGGTTTACAACATTCATTCCTAGTGTACAGCCTCACAAGGAAAGCTCAATTATGCCATGATCTAGAAGCATACTGCGATTATATACATGTTTTCATCGTCAGCTTCGGCGCTATATAAGACTGACTGATTAACGCTTGCTTGGTTGGGTTTTGCTTTTTTGTTTGGGTGATTTTGTTATGGTGGGTCTGCTGCTGCTCCCTGTGTGTCTGGTCGGATGGTTGGCGCATATTCTCTAGATTTGTGCAAGGTTCAAGCAGATGATAGCAACCAGAAGCAAACGGATTACTACTTCTTCAGCCGCAAAGACAAGAAGTACCCAACTGGCAACCGTGCAAACCGTGCCACGGCGGCTGGCTTCTGGAAGGCGACAGGGCGTGACAAACCCATCCATACCAAGCTACAGCAGCTGATAGGGATGCGCAAAACTCTGGTTTTCTACGAAGGCCGAGCACCTCACGGGATCAAAACCGAGTGGATCATGCACGAGTTTCGCCTGGACGATGGACCTGGCATGCCCGCCCAAGTAAGCTTGCAGCAAGCTGCTCTGCAAACCCTTCCTCTTCTTCGTCTTCTTCTTGCTTTTTTTTCCCCATATTATCAATTCTACTCTCTCTTCAAATGGATGAACAGACCTGAGAGAGGGAATGGGACAGGTCTGGGGTAACTACATGTTTTACATCATTACTCGCATGTAGTTGAATCCCAATTCCAAAAAGAGTGTTCTCCCAAGGTTGGCTATTCTGGCTATTAATTACAGAGAGCCATACAACAGGATGATAAATTTGACATAAATCCAATAGCATCATCCATTGTCCCTTAGCTATCTATCATGCTCATGGGCCATTGGGGAGGACCTGGCTCAATGGCCAGGTAGCCTTAAGCCATTAAGTATGACCCATAAAAAATGGCCTTTGGGGAGGAGGAGGAGGACCTGGCTGAGTGGGGCGCAGGTGGCCTCTCAAGCCAGATCTGACCAATGGCCATTGGGGGAGGAGAACCTGGCTGAGTGACCAGTGAGTGGCCATTGGGAAGGACCAGCTGGGTGAGGGATGGGTCTGATCTCCAATGGCCATTTGTGGGGGCTGGCGGGGCTGGGGGGGGAAGAGGCCTCAAGCTGGCCCTCCTGACCAATGGCCATTGGGGGACAACCTGGTTAATTAAGTGGCCAGTGGTTGTCCCAAGCCGAGTTTGACCAATGGCCATTATATGACAGTAACAGTTTGCACTCAGGAGAGGGAAGATTCTACCCCCACATCATTTAGTTTGAACTTTGTAGACTAGACTTGAGCTAGACTTCTACTTCATGATGAATCTGTGTGCTGGTCTTATGCATTTTGAAAGAGCGCCATTGGTCCCCTAAGAAACTTAGGGGTGAAGATGGGAATCTCTCTCCTGAGTGACAATTACTTGTCCTCAGACCTTTGGTTGCAAGCTTCATATACAGCATCAACATATAAGTCCAATGATCTGTAACTGCTAGCCTAGCTGTTTTATTTGTCTTGTGAAGATCAAAAGAGAGTTAAATTGCTTGCTGGTTCAAGCATTTTGCAAATGCTAAACCAAATGGCTATTAAACCAAGTCTTCAACTGGGGCACACTAGTAGATAATATTTTGAACTGTACTAGTTAATTACACCCCTTGAACCATCTTTAACCATCTTGATTTAGAGCATTTTGAAGATAAATTGGTCAAAACTAATCATCCCTCTACTTACTTGTAAAGTGTTGCCAAATGTTTTTTTAAACAAAAATTAATAATAATATTATCTATTTTGACAAGCTCCCTGGAAGAGAGAGAGAGAGAGAGAGAGAGAGAGAAAGAAAAAAGAAAAAAAGGGCCTGAGGGGATGGTTTCATGTCTGATCCAAAATACCCACATGTATATATAACCGCACTAGTTGACACCCTGATTGATCACCCCTAGTGAGAGAAGAATCACAATGGCCAGATTCCTAACTTAGTTGGCATTGAACTTAAGTGTACCTAGCTTTACTAGTAGCTTGGTCCATTTAGCCGGGTTGTATGTTAGGTCCAGTTTATTACTACTGGGTGTCCCTGTCCTCTAAGCCATGGCCCACTCGGAAGTAAAGCGTGGATTGTTGCTTGGTGGCTTGCTGTGTACAGGAGGATGGTGGTTGGGTAGTGTGCCGTGTATTCAAGAAGACCAAAAGCTTCAAGCTGAAGCTGCAAGAGAGGGCCTACTCTTTTGAAGAGCAGATGGGGGGAATGCTTCAGGACATGAGTTCTCCAGAGATCATTCCTGACATGAGCTCGCCAGAAATGCTTTCCACAACTAATTCTGCAGCAGCAGCAGCAGCAGCAGCAGCTGGTGGTGAAGGCATGAGCTGCAGCTACGGTCATGGTAATTGTTTCCCCATGCTGCTGCAGCACCAGCAGCAGCAGCGGTGCAGCAATTCCCAGATATGTAAGCAAGAGCAGCTCAACATGAACTGCAATTTCAACAACTCAGCTGTAGCTTTCAATCCAGCCCATCTCTCACATTCTATGACGACCGGGGCATCATCATCTTCCAGTTTCATTAAGAATATGACCCTGCAAGGTGAAGCCCATCATCATCATCATCATCAGCACCAGCACCAGCACCAGCACCAGGGTCCGGTTAGTCTGGCAGCAACCCACAACAACAACAGCAAGTCTAAAGAGGCGTTCTTCACAGACGAAGCATATTACATGGAGAATCCGCTCAATGTCTTCAATGAGCATCGCTTCGACGATAATGGCAATCATGATGATGATCATGAGGAAAGCTGCTTCCCTAGTGCGGTGTACGAGGGACTGGATTGCCTCACATATAATGATCAAGCTGCTGCAGGCACAAGCAGCTGCAAGGACTTACGTTTTCCATCAACTAGTGCTGCTGCAAGATCAGCTGGTGCTGGTGCTGGTGCTGCAGCAGCAGCAGGAGATCAGCCACTGGGAGACGTCACCGTTCTCCTCCAGCTAAAGAGACAGAACCCGGAGAATATGTACGAGCTCTGGAACTAAGCTGGAGCCTCTGTCAAACTCCTCACTTAGATCTTCATCCGCAGATAGAATACACTTGAAGCAAGCTGATCACAAGACCATGGATTTCCAAGATTTCAGAATTTGAAGCTAAAGAAAGAAAAAGAGAGAGAGGCTAGAACCAGTGTTGGTATGTTATACATGAGACTGCTGCACATGGTATATAGTCTGGTCTATGAAGCACTATGTAGGCCATTCTAGGTACCAGATTGATATGACATGAAACAATACCAGCCTTGTATGATCAGTACCATCCTCCTCCAGTTGGTACCAGCCTAATGCATGGCAGGGACCTGAGGTAATACCAAGCTCTCATACTAGTGTTACATCAGTTTCAATATCATTCAATATCAGGTTATAATATACTTGCCACATACTAGCCAAATATCAGTCTTGGGTCGTGAACCCAATACCAGGACCGTGAGGTTGGTTGGTATATAATTCAATTCAAGAGTACGTACTCTAGTGTTACACCAATTTCACTGCCAGATATATATATACTTGCCTCATACTAGCCAAAAATCAGGACCTTTGATCACTACCCAATATGATCAGGACCAGGCTCATGGTATGTTCAAAAGTATTCTAGTGAAATTACACTGATTTCAATACCAGGTATATATTACTTGCCTCATTATACTAGCCAAATTAAAATTAATCTTGGGTCACCCCATACCAGGTCCACCAGGCTGGTAGATGTATATATATATACCTGACTCATACTAGCCAAAAATCAGTCCTGTACCCAATGCCAGGACCAGGCTCACATGTGGTATGTATGTTCGAAAAGTTGATCACCAGACTAACAACACTATTGCTCTTTTTTTGGGTCTCTCCTGGATACCTACTGTGAACTCCTGCCTGCCTGCCTGCCTGCCTGCTTGCTGGCTTTAGGGTCCAGGGTTTAGGGGTTTAGGGTCAGTAACCCTGAATGCTAAACTCCTGTAGAGGAAAGTTAGTTAGTTGCCCATGTGGGTGAACTTTGGATAGTTTTTGGGGTGACTGGTTTAATATAATTAGCAGGCAAAAGGCTTGATAGGTCGAAAGCCAGAGAAATATTCTTACACAATATTCATGTATAGAGATTTTATACCATGAAAACTTGTGGGAAAAGCAACACCTTTGCAACTAGTCTACTCAATTGACAGTCTACAGAAAACACTTCTTAAATCAAATGGTCCCACCCAATACACTTACTACCATACACAATCTGATGGTAAGTAAGGAAAGAGTTGAGGGGCATTTTTGCACATTGGCACCAACAATGGCCACCCTTGCATCTGATCTGTGCTCCATTGTCTTTTTAAATCTGTCTGTGTAAGTCTAGCTAGGGTTAATATTAGTGTAGAAAAATATATACACCAGTATATGTTGAAGGGTTTGTGGAGTAGGCTTGTGCCTCTGAGTTATCTCATTTTGGCGCCCCGGTTCAAAACTGTTGCTCAAACCTTGCTTGTGTGAAAATCAGTTGAACCGTAGCACATATCTTGCGGAGTAGGCACTGATGAACCCCATCTTCTGAGAAGCCAATGTGGGACCAATCAGAACCTCAAGGTGGATAAAGGCCTATGTGGTTGATGAGATTGTTAGAATAGGAGCCTTCAATTGTTTTGAGATTGAATTAGTCCCTTGAATTGCTTTGACGAGTTGCCTTAGTGAGCTAGTACTTTAATGTTGCAAATCATTTTCATGTGGCCTGGCCCATGCAAAGTGCAACAAGCTGCTTTTAACAAGAATATGTAAGTCTCAGGTCTTTGCTACTAATGAAAATTGGCAATCTGTGCATTATGTGACTAAGGATACTTTTGCATAATCCGAAATGGGTACTAGTTTCTTCTGATATTGATCAAGATCAATACGCTGATCTTATAACACTGCATACCATTTTTACGATACTGAAACTGAGCAAATTCCAAAAGTTCTATAGCCTGCCTGACTTCCAAGTTTCTTGTTTTCTTCTTTGGACACTGAGTTAAGGATGGTGAACCAGCACCAACACTGGAACCATCACCATTATAGTGAAGCTTCTAAAGTAGTGGCTATGATTAGCCCCTGGGAAATTTTTAATTTAGACTGGACAAGACCCTGATTTGGTCTTAGCATTGATTCTCAAGACTGCAAATCCAGAAAGAGGATAAAGCTCGAGCAATATAGTGGAATTATACATAATTTCCAAATTGGAAAACATGGAATTTGTAAGCAAAATTTATTAATCAACTTGGCTTGGGTCAAAATATGGAATTTGCATACAAAGTTTGCAACACTCATGGAATTCCATCCTTGAACTAGCTGAAATGCATTATATGCATTGAATCATGTCTCTGTACTCACACATCACACTACATCTAAGACTTTGGAATTCACCCAGATATTAAGGTTCTTCAACTTGTTCTTGAGAGGGTTGGTGATAGCCATCCTCGAGGTATGATTGGCTGGAATGCCACCGGCTTTGGTCCCAGGGTCCCTTATAGCTCATTCTAGGTTAATCCTTTCATGTTGTTCCAGCCTCATCCTAATGCTCGTTGCACAGCCATATTCATGTGCACAACAAAGACACAAAGATAGTCTATCTATTTTAATCTCTTTGCAGAATCCATTTGCCATGTCTTTTGAACGCATGATGACCAATTACAATCATCAAGACATCTCGACTTATGTTGTGCAAAACCACAAAGCACAATTGCAATCAAATCTCAAGGAACATTGTACACTCCCTCGCTACCAAAATGGGTTTTTATCATTCTCCTAAGTATCTTTTACCTATATTTTCGTTAGTTGATGTGTAATTGCAAATTGCATTTTTAAAAGCAAAGATTCTCCTTAGCCAAAATTGCAAAAGGATTCACAAACACAACAACCCCATGTCAAACCGTCACCATCACAATATGTTTGTTGATGAATGTGTGATGAGAGATAGGTGATGCATTGGGAACACCTTGTCATGGCTGATAGGCAGGTAGCCACAATCCAAGTATGCCCAATCTAGCTTATATATATCATATTTAAATTGGCATTTGGGAGAGATTTTGTCACATCATTAGAAATTTTGTACACTATTTGCTAGATCTCATTATCTTCATTGTGTCAATCACATGCCTTTGAAAGAGTACAATTGCTTATAAGAAGCTTAAGGTGAAGTGTGAAATCACTCCTTAGTGACAATTATGTATGCATGTATCACCCATTTTGTAGGTTTCAAATCTTTCACATTTCCATTGGTGACCATTGCAAAGAGGCTCACTCAAAATCCTAGAATTAGTCATCTTCTATGTAAAGGTTGTACATTCACCTATGAAGGGATTGGCAATGGCCTAGGCCCCAATTTGGGGAACATAACTAAGAATTCAAGCTCGGCCACACCCTTTATGTAGAGGTACTTTAGATCTCTTAAGGTCCAACCACACTTCCTAGTAAGCAAAAGGTAGTGACCATTTTGTGTTGACACCACATTAGCAGTGCTATGGAACACAAGATTGATGTAGCATGTGATGGGGCATGTGGTGTTACAAAAGTGATAAGTCGTGTGGTATCTACCATTGAATGTTACCCTTTTGGTATAGATTTCAAACTTTTGTGTACAAAATTTGATGGCAAGTTATCAATTCCACATTGTGATGCTTTAGGTTTGTAACATGAGTATTCGTCTTCATACCTATTATGCTATTAACTCAATTTTCTACTTTCACCTTTCTAATAACTCTTGTTCACACTCCAATTTTATGAATAAGCAACATCATAACTTCTATCTATGCTGCAATTTTATGAACAAGCAACGTCATAGGTTCTATCTATGTCACAATTTTATGAGCAAGCAACATCGTAGCTCCTATTTCTACCATAATTTTATGAGCAAGTTTCTACTTGTCTACAAGTTTCACCATAACTTGTCTACAAAGTGTCTAAAAATTTATTGTCTACTTTATTTTTTACAAATTTAAGGGTTGCAAATTAATTATCTATTGCATCATTAGAACATTCGGCTATGGAATTGAATTGCAACTACTCACAAAAGCACAACAAATCCAATTGAATCTCCTACATTTTTCCATTGCATTGGATTCCATTCATGAATGGGGTTCCAAGAAAAGGAAAACAAATTCTAATTTTTTTTAGAATTTTTTTTTAAAAAAAAGTACAAATGACATTTACATGGAACAAATTGAAGTGAAAAAATAAGATAGTTTGTGTGGTGATGATAATTTTTTACATGCATACATAATTATGCATCAATATTTTTGTTTAAGGCATAAATGCAAAAAATGTCAAAATGAATTTATAAAATTAAAAAAAACATGTTTGTTTGCATGATTGTTTCATGCACATATGACTTTGTTTAGAGTTATAAATTTTGAATTTAATGAATATACACAACTAGCCAAATGATTTTTTAAAATAATCATTTCTCTTGTAGCCATTTGTTTCAAAATTTTAGGACTTTGAAATTTTCATATGATTATTTTTTCATCAAGTTGGCCTAATGAACATGTAGTTGCATAAACAAAAACATGTTCTTGTACAAAAAATTGAAATCAATTTGCATTATTTTATGCATTCATTTTTCATTCTTTCATAAAAACCTAAAATATGGACAACTAACCATAAACTGGTCAAGGATTCAAAAAGACTTTTACATAACATCCAATAATTATTGGATTTTAGAAAATATATATGTTCTCAATACTAAAATCGTATAAACACAACATACACCATAGTTGTAATATATTACACTTTATGAAAATTTTAAATTGTTCTTTGCAAATTTTTTTAAATTGAACATTCTTTCTTAAAACCCCACTCATGGATGAGCCCATTGTTCCTTTCAATCACATTGCCATTATGTATTGTGCATAATCTACTTGTAATCAATACTACACATGCATGACTTAAAATCACCAATTATTTTATCCTTGATGGTTGCAAATGGAAAACACCTTTGTAAGGGTATAGGATGTGGTCAAAGATGAGGAGGAAAATGAACATGGTGATAACAAATATTGAGTCCAAATATGATACTTACTTGTTCCAATATCATCATTATTTCAAATGTGTCTTGGAGTTTGCAAGTTCCTTTTCATGATTTTTAATTTTTTAATTTTAGTTTCTAGGTTCTTTATGTAGGTTTAACTAGATTACAAAACCTACTTCATTGTAATGCTTAGAATGATTTTTGCACAATGAGTTTTTACAATTAAAAAGTCTCCAACTTTCAAATGTTTTACATCTAAATGTATTAAATGTCCCATAACACATATTTAATTATTTGTGACTTTAAAACTATCCAAAAATAACCATAAACAATTTCAACATATAAAAAAACCATCTAAAATGGTTTCCATTCGAACCAAGTGGGCACATGATCCTTTGCAATGCAATTATTAATCAAACAAATGTTTGGTTTAGACGTGGGTGGCCACTTGATCTTTAACAAACTACTTAATAAAGGCTAATGATTGATTAGAATTGGGTGGCAACCTAACCCAATTCTGACAACATTAGTTATGGCCAAATGTTTCAATTAAAATCAAGTGGCCACCTAGTCCTTTGAAATCCAATTAACGAAAAACAAATGCCAAGATTATAATTCGGTGATCACTTGGTCCTTTGCAAAAAAAAATTTAAAATTTACAATATGTAACACATTTTCCAACATTGAATATGAAAGATTCAAGCTTTAGAAATTTTATTATATATACATAAATGAAACATAGTTTATATCATGTGTTCAATGTGTCATTTGATTTCCAAAAAAGTAACTACTAAAAAAACTAAATTCCAAGCTTTCAAACACTAAGAGTGTTGATCATTGTGGAGCGATAAGATACAAAATATCATCAACATTTTTTCAAAAATGGGATTCATTTGAATAACATCACTTTCTACCTATCAAAGCTACAAACATTGTCGCATGGTCTACAAACAATACTTTGAACCCATTGCAAACAAAACTTAGTAGTTGAATTCTTTACCTAAATACAGTGTGAAAGTAAAATTTGAATTTCTTTTTTTTAAATGAGAAGATTGAAAATAGACCATACCTAAAGGAAGTTGAGAAATTTTGCAATCCCCCTTATCATTTTTCATATATTGCATGAACCAAGAATAATGAGGGGAATGGAAACTTAAATGTGGCTTAGAAAATCTGATGATAGTTTGAAAATGCATTTCAACTATACTTGCAAAAGGTAATCCAATCAATGTTAACCACAACCATGAAGCAAGGTCCAACTATTGTACCTTTTATTGGCAACTTAAATGTCCTCTAAACGACTCTAAAAAAAACCATTATTCTTGGAATTGTGAAGAGCTTTGTTCAGTTCATCAGATGTCAATGAGCAGGGTTTGGTCTTCTTTCCCATAGGCTAGTCTTCAACAAGCAAAATACACATAGGTGAAAGCAAGAAAAAAAGAGCCAAATAGTATGTGGACAATCCTTAAAAACTACTTTAAAAAATATTTAAACATCACCATGGGAACATTATATATCAAAAAAATTGTTTTATTTTTTAAATAAGTTTTTATACTTCCAAAGTTGCAACTACAAAATTTTCATGAAAATTCACCATGTTTCAAGAGTCCTTTTATATGTTTAAAGCACTCAAGAAAAGCATGTGGATAGGTGGTTTTTTTATATCAAAAGTCTTTTTATCTTATCAAATGTTTACCAAATTGTTTCAATTTTTTTGTGAACTTTAATATACTCCACAAGAATGGATTCATGTGTTCAAAACATTCCAAAAATAAAAATACATATACAATTTTAGATTTTAAAATTCAAATGTCTTTAAATGCTATCATAATTTTGAATTTGTAATCATAGTTCAAAGTAAAGTTATAGATTTGACTATAATGTAAAGCTTGATGTTAAAAAAATTGAGTTTTTAGCATGTTATATGTCATATTTGGCCTCAAATTTGATATTCAATTTTAAAAGTTGTGTGAAAAATGCAATATAAACCAATAAAAAACTATCATGTGGAAAATGCAATCCTTGGAAAAGGCTTTAACCTTGGTGTGACTAGCTTTTTTTTCATGCATTCACCCACACAACTTAAATCCTTGAAACAATAATAAGTTTCAATTGTGAATTGATCTAATGTCATGGAACATTGTTCATGCCCCCAAATGAAAACAAATTGTTCAATAAAATTGTGTGGCAATAACAAAATAAGAACTTCCATAACATCTTCAATCAACATACAAAACCAAATTGCAATATAAAATTTCTTGAATGCATGAATAAGAAAATGTTGAACTTCAGTTATTATTGCCACTTTAATGTTATCAATATTTCTCCCCTTCACACGCTGCTTCTTTTGTAAAACAACATTCTGTGGAAAATAACACAAAACACCATTCACACTAAGAATAAATTTTTTTTTCAAAAAACAACATGAATGAAGTGAGCATAGTGATGTGGTCAAGGATGCAAATGATGAGCATTATTGAATGGTGCATGTTCAATGGTGGGTGCCCTTCAAGAAAGGAACACACAACAATGTAGATTTGTATTGAGATAGTTGGGAAGGAAAATGGAAATGCAACTTAGCAAACCCAATGCAATGGGTGGACATTGATTCTATTACGTTTTCATTTCCTGCTAAAAAAATACAACCATGAATAACATCATAACGTTAGTGATGTACATGCTAGTTAGGGTAAAACAAACATTGATGTGGCGAATGAAGTGAATTATATGTAACCAAAATAAATGTTTCTATCATCCTGATGATTAAAATAATAATTGGTTTTTAATTAAAAAAATTATGTGAGCTTAATGTGGAATATATTGTTGAAATTTATGTTACTATTAAGTTAATAAATGATTTTTAATATTTTTGCATACATTTATGTGATAGTAACATTTAATGGCCACCTAATCCTAGTTTAATTAATAATGACTACATATTAAGTTACAATATTATTAAAAATGAAATTTTAATTAGAATAATAATAGTCTAGTTAGATGTTTCAATCTCTTTGTAGAAATATTATTATAATATTAACATCCAGTGGCCCATAGATATTCCAAATGTTATAATTTGATGAATTAGGTACCATTTTTTCTTTATTTAAAACTAAGTTAAACATTTCAATGTGTTTGAAGGTGAAAACATGAAAAAAAAAGCCAATCGCACCAAGGTTAAAGTCTTTTCTAAGGATTACATTTTCCACATGGTAGTTTCTTATTAGTTTAGACTGCATTTTTCACACAATTTGTTTTAATTAAATATCAAATTTGAGGCCAAATATGACATATACATGATACAAACTCAATTTTGTTTTGCATCAAGCCTTACATTATAGTCAAATTTATAACTTTACTTTGAACCATGATTACAAATTCAAAATTATAATAGTGTTTAAAGACATTTGAATATTAAAATCTAAAAGGGCATATGTATTTTTATTTTTTGAATGTTTTGAACACATGGATCTATTCTTGTGGAGTATATTAAAATTCACAAAAAAATTGAAACAATTTGGCAAACATTTGATAAGGGAAAATGACTTTTGATGCAAAAAAACCACATGTCCACATGCTTTTCTTGAGTGCTTTAAACATATAAAAGGACTTTTGAAACATGGTGAATTTTCATGAAAATTTTGTAGTTGCAACTTTGAAAGTGTAAAAACTTATATATATATATTTTTATTTTTATTTTATTTTTATTTTTTTCTTGATATATAATGTTCCCATGGTGATTTTTCAAAAATTCAAAAAATAGTTTTTAAGGACTATCCACACATTATTTGGCTTTTTTTTCCTGCTCTCAACCTTGAGAAAATAATTTTAAATATATTATAAATTTAACATTTGGTGGCCACTAGATGCTCCAAGTTTTATAATTTGATGATTTAGGTACCTTTTTTCTTAAAACCTAAGTTCTAGGTGTTTTGATGAAAATTTATTGTAAGACATTAATTTTGGTCAAATTTTATTCATTAGCATTGAATTTGAAAATATTAAGTTTAAAAAAAAATTGAAATAAAAAGAATTTTTTTGTCAATCATATGAAATTTCAATGGTTTTGGGAACACTTGATTTTAATTGTTATGAAAAAATTCAAATTCAAACTACCCTTTAAAAAAAAGTCTAAAAAGAAACCAAATATTAGTTGGACAATATCTTGGCAACTTTGTAGCCAAAGAGTTATAATAAAAATTAATAGTACTAAAATCAACTTTTTTTTCAAATTCGCAATAGCTGAAATTGGACCAAAATTTAAGAAAAAATGTTAGATTTTTATACATGGTTCAAGTAAGTAGCCCCCCCCCCCAATTTTAAAAAAG
>Ga0209208_10006358_pt1 | contig 16292 bp, 12 predicted proteins | sample S1TSphfallax_3_FD_187694 | JGI IMG/M metagenome (GOLD analysis project Ga0209208, IMG submission 187694) | Host-associated microbial communities from peat moss isolated from Minnesota, USA - S1T2_Fd - Sphagnum fallax MG (SPAdes) (version 2) | ecosystem: Host-associated > Plants > Peat moss >...
TCAACAAAATGTATGCTAGGTTTGGTTAAGGAATGAGGAAAATATTGAAAAGTGTTGGACAATAAGATAAGTATGTGTTTGGTGATAAGCAATTCTACCCTAGTTCCAGTTTCACACATAAATAGAATCAAGAATCCAACTCAGTTTTTCAAAGTAATTGGAGTCCAGCTCTGATTCAAATCCAATTCTTACTGGTTAGAATCAAAACCAACAGTTCTTACATGCCAAAGTGGGTACCCATGGAATATTGGTAAGTATTGAGAATGGGGAGACACTAAACACCTTGCAATGAGCTCCGTCAGATGCATTTTTCCATCAACCAGGTTCAGCATATACGATTACATGGTTCTATCATAGGGTTTGATTGATTGACCATATTATTTAAGGTAAAAAAAAAGTAGCACTAATGCTATTCAAAATAGAAAACTATGTTAATGGTAAGTATTTTCAATCTCTTTGAAAATTGTTAAATTCAAAACAAGGAAAATCACCCGGCAAGTGAACAAGAGAAGAAAAAAGAAAATATTAAACAAGGAAAGGATTGAAGTCCAAACAAAAGACCACATTCGAAAGTGAAGAACGCACAATGGGGAGCCTAAGAAGAGAAACAAAAAAAACCAAGGACCTAAACCCATCACTAGTAGCACAAAGCAAGTCATGCAAGGAGATAGGTGAAAAATTCAAAAGAACATCAAGCCTAGAAAAGGCCTTTTCTACTATCACAACTACCCATTACAAGATAGTGGCGGCTTGAACTTTTTGAAAAGCTACCAACATCCTTTGCTTATAAAATGAACATAAAATTGAAAGAGGAAAACCTCTAGAACCATTCACTGACCATACCATGTTGGCACATTGATGAAAGAAGTCGTCAACATGGTGTAAACATCCAAATATCTCTCCAAATATCTCTACTGTGAGAAAGATGAAATCAACATAAAAATGTCAATCATGATATGACACAATCTTTGCTCAAATTGCAATCATCATGACCATTCCTTAAAAAAAAACAGCTCATGAAATAAGATCTACACATAATTGGGTTAGCAATGATTACATTTGCCAAAGTGTGAATGGTATTTGTTATAAGCACAGTATCCACTTGTCGCCACAATAACTAAAAAGATGGTGTTGGGAGAACATGAATTTGCTTATGCAAAACATGGAACCTAGCATCCCTAGAAATGGAGGCGAAAGGATCCCAAATTACATCATTTGTGACAATGCGCTTTTCCCCATGAACATAATGAAATAAGTGTATCCTTGTTGAATCTATGGGTTGGTTGTATATGCATTGAAAAAAACTATGAATCGTAGGATGGGAGAGGCCCAATTTGGTGTGTAATGTTATGGAGAAAATGTTAAAGGCCATCCTAAAAGATGGCATGACTTGTTGGGCACAAAGTTAAACACTTGAACATGGGCGAGCACAAGATCTTAGCCAATCTACTCCTTTCTCTAACATTTGCTCTGATGGAGGGATGGAAACTTGAACAATTGGAGGTAGAAGGTCATGAGCCCATCGAAAGTAAGCTTAGAATGGAAATAAACCTAAATTATTGGCCTTTATACCAATAAAAATGGGCAGCCTTTTGACAAAAATATAAATGCGATGATTGACACGACAAAATTTTAATTCCCCAAGTACATTATTAGGGTGATAACTTTTGCAAAACAAAACCTATCCCAGTTTTAAAGATGGGAAAAAAAAACTTGCCAACAAACTAAGTGAACTTTTAAACACTCCAAAAAACGTGGCCCTAAAAGTTTCCCAAATACACGAATGAAGGTCGAATCAAAGGAGGTCAACTAGTGCTGAAAATCCAAGAGTGGGGGGAAATAATGAAGAATTTTAATAAGGCTTCTAGGTAAAACAATGAGTGAGAATCTCAAATGCCATTTGCAAATCCCCCAACCTAAGAAAGGAATCTATGGGTGTGTGCATTGTCTAATGGTTCATTTTAGGTAGACACAACATTCACAAAAATCACAAATTTTTTTTTATGAATGATCCATATGGATATGGTTTTAATTTTTAAGATTTCTTTAATGTAATCTTTGATTATTAAAGTTTTAATCCCTTACGAAACCTCTCAAAACTAGGTCAAACCCCATATTAAAAATATTTTCTATTAGTTAGTATGGTGAAATTAATTTGAAAATACAAAGAATAAAAAACCCATAAAGTCCATAAGAATAAAAACTCATTTAGATATTTTAATTATGTACCCATTGGGCACAAAAAATTTGACAATTGAAAAAAAACTCATTTCGAAAGTACTTTTGAAAATAAAATCCAATTTTGACCCTTCAAAAGTTCATAATTTCATTTTTCAACCCATGGTTAGTAATTGTAAAAAATTTGGAGTGGAATTCAATATGAATTATTGAATTTCTTAACAATCCAATCAATTGATTAGTCCATATTTTTTATGTCACAAGTCCACTATTCATAATGAATGCATTATTTTCAAAAATAATTGTGCAAATGTATTCATAATCAAATTGTTAGTTTAAAATGAGTCATCATTTAATGTATTTAATATTAAATTATTCATCATAAACATTTAAAGACAAAGCACCTTACAAAATTTGCTAATGTGACTCCAAAAATGAGCCACCATACCTTGCATTCACCCTTATGCACTAAACATCATCGTCCAAAACATTTTGGAAAAAAAAGGATGTGAAGGGGGTGAAAGCACACTAAACACCCCGATAATTGTAGTCACACAAATAATTTTTTCTTTTGCTAATGTATGGACATCACATCTTGAATTTTATTTTTTTTATTTTAGTATATTTGATTAGCTTTAAATTTCATCTAATCAATTATTTTGAAAAAATCAATAAAGATTGAAGATTTTGAACATATGGAATATATTCGTGACAAAATAATATTCGTCACAAAGTTTGATAATTTGAGTAAATACTTCAAAACTAAAGTTGTGGATGGAATTCTTAGGTGAATTATTTTATGGTGTATGATATTGATATACATCAATCAAATCTAGGACAATTTAAAATTTTAAAGTTTTTGGATGCAATTTCATTAAAAAAAATGCATTTGTTTAATAATGAATGCATAATAATATTTTATTTTTAGGGGGAAAAAACACTACATATCAAAGAGGAGGAGATTTTGTAAATGGGCATTGCATTATTTTTTCAATTTTCTTTTGTTTGGTAATGTTTCATGAATCATAAACATGAGGCCCCATGGATGTTAAAAAACTATAAGTTATATATTTTATGTACATTGATTTTATCCAATCCTCTTCATCTAACCATTGGATCAAAATTAATTTTGACTCAAAATGTTGTTGTGCAAAGTTTTAAGTTTTTTACTTGTGTTTAAGATAACTAAAGGATGCCATCAAGATTTTAGTTTACTATGTACTATAATACTTGTTATACATCACCTTCTTGAACAAAACAGGTTCACCCTTAATGTGTTTTCACCCAAGAAAAGGGATCCCAAAGGAACACCCAAAACTTTAATGCCCCCAACGAAGGTACTGAAATTGAATGGAAGCAAAAACCCTAAAGACAACCCCAAAGAAGACCAAATAGCACACTTATGAGGTTAAATTGTAAGGCTTACCAAATCTACTTTGGAAGAAAATTAATGAAAAACTTGAGATACAACTGAAACAAGCCCAATGATGTGAGTGTCATTTACAATGGAAAGAAATAAGACGAAAAAAGGCCAATGGAACTACGAAAGGCATGGAAATGAACTAAGGTGAAAAGAGAACCCATAAAGGATCCCCTTGATGAGTGCCAATGGAAAATTGGATAACATACAAATCACTTTGAAAGGAATAGTGATTAAAACAAAATAAAATTATGTGGCATAAAAATAATGGACAAAAAATATGAGTTGCAATAATTGCCCACTTACAACATGTAACTCTTATAATATAATCCTACAAGATTAAAATGTCTACCTATAATACCATCTAATTAAGGTGAACATCTAAAGTTACCTAAATATTATGCACCACTTCACAAACCTCCCCTAACTATGACCTTCAATTGCAACCTTGAACTAGTGGGGGACAAGTGGGCTAAAATGCATTATGAAACTAAAAGTAAAGGGTCCTATTCACCAACTGATATAGAACCTTGCCTACTATTATTGGTTGAATGCCACCAAAAGGTTTAGCTAAAGTTAATAACCTCATAGCACTAAGGGCTTTGGCTATACTCCCAAGGATATGCCTTACGTCAACATAAAAGCAAACTAAGATTAATTGGGAAAAACCACTAGTTGAGTCCTTTGGGTCAAATAAATCTCAGAGGTGTTCGAATACCATGCCTAAAGGCCCACTAGCTGAAAGTTGAGTTGAATGGATGAATGTCGACTTGAATATGTTTAAAGAAAAATCCAAATATGTTTCCAATTGGAACTCCATCAAATAATCTAAACACGACAAATATGAATTTGAAAAATGAAAAGCTTACAAATAAGCAATGGTCTATGAAGAGGTCGAAGCTAGAGCCAAGGGGGCAAAGGCCTTTGCAACATGAACATATTCCCCTATTCACTTTAAACTTAAATTCCAACAAAAACAATGGCACCCCAAATGGGAAGAAAGGGACAGGGTTTCCTAAGGAAAAACACGATCCAAACAAAAGGGGACTAATGGTAAGAAAATTATTAAGGCTTGTGCATGCAACAAATGTTTTACCTAAAGTTCCTCCCAATCACCCAAAAGAAACCCTTTCTAACCAAATCCTAGTTTCTTATGCCTAGCAATCCTCCTTCAAGCATGCAAAAGAAGACATCATTAGGCGAAGTATAAAAAAAGATGTCATGCAACAACATCATTCAAGTTTTGCACTATGTGATTTAAAGGAAATTTGAATGTTTTCCGCAATTTTCCTTAAAAAAATTAGGATGTGCGAATATACTTGAAGCCTGGGGAACCCCAACAAAAATATTCCAAGGGGATCTAAACTCAATATCCACACCCAAGCTGTTAGAAAAGGCAAGGGGCTTGGAAGGGTGGGGCATCATCGCCACCACTTGATGAATTAACTCGAGAAGCCTAACATCGCCTTTAATGGCATGTGAAACTAAAATGAGTAAATAAAACATCATAATTAAAAGATGGGGTATTGTGATGAAAAAAGGTTCAATTCATATTTTCAACATGTAATGAAAGTATGGTTGACCCATAGGTTCAAGATGACCTAACCAAATAAGATGAAATTGAAATAAAAGTCACAATGATATAAGGGAAGGAGGGAAGGGCCAAAACTACATAATGAAGTCCCTATGGAAATGTAATACACTAAGGGGCCTTTACTAAGGGTATGTGTCGTAACCATAGCCTTGGGCTCGCAACCAAAGCAAGGGCTTACAAGGTTGCGAGCCAAGAGAGGAAGCCTGGGAGTGAACGAAAGTGTGAGGGAATGAACCCTCACATTCCCAAGGGAGTTTCCACCTTGGGAACTGGAATCCCAGTGGACTTTCGAATGTTCAAAGAACGATTATAAAGGCCAAAACTCAATGGATTGAGGAATTCTTTATACGATTGGAAAAGATATTGTGGTTTGTCCTAGCACCAAAATTGCTAAAACTATGCACTAACCACCTTGTGTTGGTTTTGTGCAGTCTATGTGAGTAGTTGATGCTTGTCATTTTTCCTAGTCCCATCTCGGAACTCCAACACACCCCTCTACCCTTCTAAAGTGCTACAAGTCAGGGAGTGTGCCCTGACTCCTTGCTCTTTCGATATTTTCAGTTTAGACTCACATTTGAGTCCATTAAGGAGTTTGAGAGCGTGTCAATATGGGTGGGGGAAAGGAATTAAAGGACACGTCTCCTTCAGGGAGAAGAGCCTCCATCGAATAAATTGACCTCACACATCACCAATTGAAAGAAGAGGAAGATTCAAAAATGTCTACCATACAAGGGCAAACAATGAAATGAAAAATTAAAATTGAACCTTTCGTCCCTAGTCCCTAAACAACCTCCAAAATGCAAGTCTCCAACACCATTAAGATCTATGAACAACTAAATGATGATGATCTATGACGTTATGTCAACATTCTTAAATGTTCCATTAATGTTCCTCCATGCTCCACCAATGATCCCCATGATCCACCAATGTTTTTCCATGTTTCATAAATGTTCTTCCATGCTCCACGAACACTCTTCAAAGATTTGCAAACATTTGATGACACTTCACTGATGCACTCAAAAGCTTTACTTGGTTTTAATCACCAACCTTGGGCTATTCTCCCTAAAGACTTCAGAAGCAAATAACCCCAAGTAAGGCCCTAAACCTTTAGGAGCTCAAAAGAAAAAGCCCCCAAATAAAGCCCTAAACCTTTAGAACTTTAAAACTGAAAACCCCCAAATAAAGCCCTTCATCCAATAAGCCTTCAAAATTCAAAAATTAAAGCTCCAAACCCAAGATTGCCAAATATGGCCCCTTGTCCCTTGGAACCTCAAAACCCTAGGGCTTGAAAAAGGTCCCCAAAACTATGGCCCCTCATGATCACTTAGGACCTCCTACGACATTATTTCTTTGAAGTCCTAAGGGATCATGAAGGGCCATAGATTATTTCTAATATGTGGCTTTGCCTACAACTGTAATCCCTAATAAAAGACTTCCTGCAAAAAAGAAATACAAACCCAATTCCCAAGTGCCAAAATCCATAGCAATGAATTACTGGCGCAAGAATTAAAAGCAACCAAGATTTGGAGCACCACAAATCACGTCAAGTTAAATTTTGAAGGTTCGTTTGAAATCCTTTATGGAAACGAAAGTTATTTCAGATGCTACTACAGGTTTTAGTTGTGACGAAATCAAGAAATTGAACTTGAATAATCTCCTGATGAATGAACACAAAGTTCAAATTTGGAACCGTAGATCACGAGCCAAGTGTCCAGAAGGGGCACCTTAGGGAGGAGGAGGGACTGACACCAGGTCACCTGGTTCGCCTCTTTCATTTCCTCTTGTTGCCTTCGTTTCTCGAGCACAAAGTAGAAAAGCTTGTAGAAACCAGGAGCAGTGTATAAGTAATTCTCAATTTTCTAACTCCTACTCGTGACCAAGATGGTGTCTCCAAGCACCCCTGTGAATCAGCCCTCCTAGAGCTTTACTACATAATCATCAATGCAATAGAAGTCATATGCATTTACTGCTTTTAAAACTAGCTCCAAAATGTACTTGCCATGTCGGAAGCTTACTTGTTAATAGTTGTTGGTGCTGGAGGAGTCATTGTAGAACATGTAGTTCCTAATAATGGCACAACTGGCCGACCTGCAAGCTTTGCGCTACAGTGATATCCAATCCACCAATGTGTTTCTTCGGATGTGCTTCTTCGGATGCTTCTTTTGTGATGCTGAAAATTGCCATAGAATTACCCAAATTTGGCACAACCTATTGAGCCACCAAGGTCACATAAGATAAATGGATGCAAACCCAAACAAAGTTCTCAGAATATGTTGCCATTTATTGGTAAATCAATCTGCCAATGTTCATACTGATGCAACCTCAAAAAATTGAAAGAAAAAACATTGAAAAAAACCCAAAACCGGTGTGGGACAACATAAACATGCACCAAAAAAAAAAAAAACTTTTCACATAACAAGTGAAACAAGCATAACCATGCTGCACACTCCTCGACATAACCATTTAGGACCAAAAAGAAGGCCCAAAAAAAAACCATATTTCATTTAAAAACCCTATGATAGAAACATCAACATTCTTGTAATCATAATAATTATCAAACTATAAATCCTCTAATTATTCCCTATGTTTTTGGTAAAAAAATAATGATAATCCACCTTTTAGATATCACTAAACATGTGGTTAAAAAAATCCATGTGAAAACTTGAAGATTCCAGTTTGAAATGGAAAAAAATGACAAAAACCATGGCATTTAAAATTTGTAAATATCAAAAAAAAACAAATGTAAGAAAATTTCAATGCATCTTACTTTTAAATTCTTGATTGATGGTGACCTAACTTTTGATTTTCAATTCAATATACTCCTAGATGAATTTTTTTTTGAGTCCACCCACTAATGCACAACTAGGGTTTTTATGCTGGTTTTTTGCTTGAATTTAATCAAGTTTTCAATTGTAACAGATAGTGGACAATTTTGGCTTTAATCAAAACAAACCAATAATTTATGCCACAAACGTGATTAAGTTTGAAGGACTAAGATGACTTGACTAAAAAAATCAAATTGATCTAAAAATTATGTGATCAAATAAATAAATGAATATAATCATTATTTTTCAAAGAATTGTCATAGGTATGATTTGTTTGATTGTCACAGGTTTGTTGAATCTATTCTTGGATTGGACTACTTGAAAATAAATTATTATTGTTATAAAAAAATTCAGTTGGACTGCCAATAGTCGTTAAACTCACATCTAGTCCTACATTTACTTTTTTTTTAATTATTATGATATGTCATGTGTCAACTTTTTAGCATATGACACAAGAAAATTGAACCCTCCGCCTTCTCAACCATACACCAAGGCTTTAATGATCCAACCACAACATTACACAATCAAAAATATTGACATCCAAATACATAGAAAGCTTAGATTAATTTTAAATATGTATTTCAAAGATTCAATTGTAATAGTTTGTAGTTGGATTATAAATCTAAATGTAATGTCTTTAAGGATGTGTAATTTCCAAATTCTGAATTTCATAAATATATTCAATATCTGAAAACTTTCAAATTTGAAGTGTCAAGAAATTACACATTAATTTATAGTATTTTCAAATTGGCTAAAAATTCGAATATAATACTTTTACTTATTTTTAATTAATCTCAAATGTTAATTACATATAATTCAATATTTTCTTTAATTTCATACTAAAATCGATTGAGAATGTCTTCAATGTCATTATTATTATTATTATTTTATACATACCATTTATAAAATTCATTTGTTACTAAATTTTCAACGAAAAGTTTTACTCAAAACTCAATATCTCTTACATTTTAGGTCTAAAAATTACAAAATCATCTCCATGAAATCCTACTGGTTAAAGTTTTTCCAACAACACCAAGAGTATGCCCCCAACTTCTTTACCTAAGTTTGAAATCCAACTTTCATCCTTACTAAAAATTGAGATTTCATTTGTTGGTAAATTTTTAGTGACAAACAAAATTTACTCAAAATTCAATATCTCTTGCATCTGAGGTCTAAAAATTATGAAACCACCTCCATTAAATTTGACTCATTTCCAACATCTTTGTTGAGCAATATCCCAACATCCGCATTATGCATACATGTCAACCAAGCTAGTCCCCACAAAGACATTAGACTTACAACCACATTCAACTATCTGCTTATGTCAACACTTGCCCTCTTCAAGTGCAACAACGCTGGCACCCCCACAAAGAAAATAGAGTCTAGCCACAGACCTTAGTATGCATTTGTCAAAATAGTTCTGGTGCCTTCCATATCTTGCCCACATTTCACATGTCCCCAATACCATACCAAAGTTCAACAGAAGTGATATCATTTGGCTATACCTTCTTTACACATATGTTCAAACTATATAAGAGCTTCCTTACCATGCCCATGCATGGCACATCCTCCAAGTTTGGCATTTCAAGAGACCACATTGAACCTGATGGCATCTTGTTGAACTCTCTCCAAGTTTATGCTCCCACATTTTGCATACATGTCAACCAAGCTATTCCCCACAATGACATCAGACTCCCAACCACTTTCAATGATCTGCTGCTCACGCCTGCCCTCTTCAACTGCAACTACACTGGCATGTGCATTTAGCATCATCACAAAAGTAACAAAATTTTGCTGCATACCATTAGATTGCTTTTGTCAACATAGGTCCAGTGCCTTTTGCACTTTCCTGCATTTCACAAGTCCAAAGTAACCACATCTAGAGATGGCATCTTTATGACCACTTTCCAAGGAACTTCAACACTCCCACATTTTGGATACATGTCAACCAAGCTACTCCCTGCAAAGACATCTAAATCCCATCTACTTTCAATTTGATCTGCTAATGTCAAGTGTGCTGACATAGGAGAGCACCCTTGGGCAAGGTCGTACAGGTTTCAGTAATCAACATTGAGATGCACTTAGGAGGTTATAACAGGGGTCACTTCAAACACAATCTGTTGCTATTTTTACCAGAGCCACATAAATGTGGTCACATAAACAGTTCCACACAAATCCCATAGAGTGTTCCAGCAACCAGGTATGAGAACACAAGTGACTCCACAGGATTGGCAACACATAGGACACTATGCAAGATGCCAAATTTCTTGAGCCCAAATAGCTCTGATGCAGTTTCTGGAACAACAGACTAGTGGGATTTGTAACCTAAACCCACCAGCAGTTCCACAGTTGAGTGGCTTTCAGCACATAAATTACATAAACTTATGTACCATCAAAAGAATCACCAAAATATTATGCCATAAAGCACCAAACTTGTCACCAAACTTGTAAGTGAAATTGTTGATATGGCCCTGTCCAAGGTGGAAGCACATGTTCACTGTAAAGTAGAATGCTCCTGCCACATACTGTAAGGCAGACCTATTTGCCCTCAGTAGTGGCCATTTACTCAACAAGGAGGATGCTAGCCTAAACCTCTGTGAAACTCACACATTCTTCAACAATTTTATACTCTTGCTTGAGATCATATAACTGAGTAGTCTAGTACACCAGTGTGTAGGCAAGAGTCTAAAATCAGTGAAGTCAACAGGGGAGCACTCTGAAAGACCCGACCTTCAATTTGAGGCCATCTACTATGCTGGGACCAGAGACAATATGTGCAATTACAATATCTGCTCACTCCACCTTTTAGAAATGCCCCACTCATGCCACCCCAATTTTCCATATCCATAGCCAAGGTTCATCAAAGCAAAATCAGAACATATCCATGACAACATTTGCTAAATTGCAACTCTCCCAAGAACAAAGCACTGCAAAAAGATCAAATTGTTTTATCCCGTAAACTGCTTCCAAAAAAAGCTTTGCAGAGAAGTGCAGAAGAAAGAGCCCCATCCTTCATATTGCATTGCCACTGTATTCCCAATGTTAACAAAATTTCTGGTCTTCACAAATGAGAAGGTTGTGACTATCAGTAATCTTTACCCAACAAGCAGATGGACTAGACAAATCCAATGGTTGTCAACATGCAGCTGGGAAGTCCTTTGGATAGACTTCTGTGTGTAAGACAAACCTTTGATACCCTAAATCCCAGGCCACTTACCAAGAGAAGGGGATGAAGACAGTCACCTGACAAAGCTTAGCTGCAAAATCAGGTCTCACATAATGTATAGTCCTTGCCTAAAGGTATGGCAACAGAGTTATTGCTCATGCATCTCCAAGTTCAAAGTTTCAATAAGCCTAGCTTCCTCCATTTTAGAAATGAGCCTGGAGTTCCATCATTACTACTAGCCTTTATAGACGTTTGCAGTGCCTGTTCTTGCCTTCCAGTACCTGTGACAAATTCAACTTTCCTTCTAGTGAGAAAATGTACTTGGAAGTAGAGACAGCTCAATGGACAAACAACATCAAGGGAAGATGATTATTGCTCAACTCATCATATTTGCACAGAAGGTGCGTACATCAAAATGGAATTTTGAAAGCAAAAACAAATGTGCAAGTGCTTGGTCATTGATATTTTGGCCAGAAACCAATCATGATCTTAAACCTTCTCTATTTTCACCACTGTATAATGCTAACTTCAAGCAAACAGAAATCCTTCGCCGGCTCAACACCATCTTTGGTCCACAGTGCTGCATTCCTTGATGTTCAACTATGGTGTTGTAATAATACCACTACACACGTCTGATTATATTCTCTGTCCCCATTTTGCACATGTCCGAATATCATTGCATTCCAAGTGACCACATCTCGAGATGGCAACTTGTTGAACAGTCTCTGAGCCTCCTCCATGCTCCCACATTTCACATACATGTCAGTCAACCAGGCTACAACACCTGCGTCCCATCCACTTTGAATGATCTGCTCATGAGCACATCTGCGCTCTTCTTCAAGTTTGCAACTACTACGCTAGCACATGCATTCAGCACCCCCTACAAAAGTAACAGAGTTTGGTTGCAGAGTCCATTCAACAACGCATTGTCTTTCTCATCGAATTCCTCATTTGGGAGCGACTCCAGATCGAACTACCACCTTCAAGTGGCCAATGGGACGTTGCAGCATCATACATGAGTAGGTGTTACGGCGTTGGGCGGTGTCGGTTCTTCCTTCGACCATAGATTCACGTGTCCCATGTCCATCTCCACTTCTGATCGCAAGCGTTTCTTAAACCCTAACGAAATGGAAGAAGAGACACACAATTGATCGAAAATGGAATTGCAAAGCCTCTCAAATGTCCAACAATGGTTTGCAAAACACGGATCCTTTTCAGTACAATAATATAAGTAGCGCAAGACTCATGCAAGGTGATGATACATATGAGCATGTGGATCCCTAAAACCTCTCTGGTTTGGTGCAGCAAAAGATTTATTTAATCAATCTTTCTCTATTTTGCTCCTCTCTTCTGCAGTTGTGTCTGGTAGCTCTGAGATGATGATGTTGCAAATTAGCTCATGATGAGAACTTGCAAGTTCTCGAATGGTATGTAATGTGTTGTGAACTTACAGAAGTTTCTTATATTTTGTATAGAGTGATTTGAGGAGACACCAACGTTGAAGGTTCCCATGCAGTTAGAAACCCTTTGGACATGGTAAATAGACTCATTTAGAAAATCGGGTAGAAAATTGCAGCGACTAAGGAGCTGCAGCCAGCTTCATTTCCATTCTATTTAAAACCATCTAGTCTTATTGTGTGTCTACTAACATGGACTATTATTGCATTTGGCAGCAAAGGTAGGAGCGGATGTGGAGTCTCAGCAATCATTATTACAGAGTGCTTGGGATCCAACCTAGGCAGACATCATCCCACAGACCTTGTCAGCTTCTGAGGCATAGCTATGACACTCCAGAGAGAAAATGCTGAGGAGTGCACTCAGTGCATTGTGGAGAAGGACAAGAGAATCTTTCACGAAGCAGCGAGATTGCACAAGGTTAGGATTGTTTTAGATATAGAAAGTTAAGGCTGGGCTACTCACAACAGCATAAGTCCTGTTGTCTGGAATTTCAAGCCTACTTGATCTCTCAACTAACCGTAACCCTTCTTCGATACCTTGGGTGCAGCCTCTTTTCTATCTATTTCTATTTGCAGCTTCTCTTGGACACTCGTAAGGTTACAACTGCACTCATTGTCATGTTATCTTCAAATGTTTTTGTGGAGTTTTCTCTGCAATCTCATACATATGTTTCCTATACTGTTTGGCCAGTTATGAAGAAGTTCATTATGTTGCTTCAAACATGAAGGTAAAGCAATATACTGATGGACATCATTGCTTCTTTGACATAATTGGTACTCGATGGATAAGCAAGTTCATTCATCTAGCAGTCTATGCCCTTTTCCTTCTGCCTGGTTTCATTCAAGGCGAGATGTTCATTTTCCCTTTGAACCCAGCTCTAGACCTTGCATATGTATATGATGTTCACATGTGAAACCTAACCCAAATTGAAATTTAGTACCTTCATGCTCAGCCCTAGGTGGGCTATGCAGACCTGACCACAGTACCCTGCCTTTATCAATGTCCCTTTTTTTAAGTGGTTGCTTTGGGGAGGATCTTGGTAAATACATAGACTGATATGTGCCAATTGGAGATTGTGCAGTTGGCTTTTTCTACTACTTTTCCCAAGTGTGCGCACCACATTGTTTATGGGGACCAACCTTGAACTAGGTAGTCCTTCAGACCTAAACACAAAACATCTGTTGGGAGCAAGAAAGTTACAGGATCCAAGTCCTTATATATGTGTTTTTTCAGTAATTTTACATGCCACATGGTTATGCCTGCAACTGGAATTTAAGCATCAGAGAGACAAATGAAATCATTCAATTCATGTGCACAATTTTTTTCATTTAAAATCCTGACCTATTGAACATTGGAGTCTGATGTTCAGAATGGACTGACCTTATGGGCAAATTGCAAGAGAATTTCAGGCACAAGACACCAGCACATCATTGCTACTGCACCTTCAGCTTTTGCTTGTTCATTGTCCACATGTACAATTGAAAGAATGTCTGCTAGCAACTCATCCCTACCACCATACATTTGATCCTGAAATGTCAGAAATACCTCATCATAAAGAAAGTTCCTGCACTTCAGAATAGATCCTATCTGTTCACAGATTATATCTCTATTCTTGAATACCAAGTAAGACTATCTTAGTCCATTGGACAGCCCACATCCTCTCAAATATTAGATCAAGATTGATACATCAGCTGGTTGTGGTCATCATGAAAGTGTAACTAGAATATCTTAGCTTGTGGAGCTCTGGTCAAGAAGCTAATTATGTTCCCTCAGGTAAACAACCAGCTCTTCACTCGCTTCACAACTAATTCGAAGGGCTGGGCACTAGTAAACTCATTCTGAGGTGAACGACAAAAGAGTAGGGGATGGGCTTTCGACTTTTGCATAATGGGAAAATTTCTCACCTCTGAAACACATAAACCAATCAATAAGGAGGGTCTGCGGGTTATGACAAAAACTTGCAAGAACAAGTCTGTGTGTGTTTTGTCAGGGTACAAAATTCTAGTCACCTCTATGCCCACCAATTGTAATGCCTCTCCAAAAGTGACACTACAACATACCATGCCAACATACTGTGAACAAAGTACATGACAAAAATTCCCTTCAGGCCCCTACTCAAGAAGAACGAGAATGTGAGTCACTAGGAAGTTAGTTCATGTCAGAGTACTTGGCCTCATGAGGAATGGAGAAATTAGCTTTTCCATGGAATACTCTAACTGGTGGTAGTAAAGGAACCGCTGGGCGAAAAGAAGGGTTCATCACCATAATTTCTGGTGAGAAGAGTGGAAATGATGCCTCCCCCTCCATCACACTGCCAAAATCCACAGAAGTATTTTATGCATTGCTAATAGATGAAACAACAGTTGAATATGTAAATGTCAAAATATGCAACGAGGCCTTGTTGAAGGTGACAAAAGTACCATGGAAAAATGACTGATAGAGACCTCGCTGATGGAAATGCTCCACAAACTTCAGAAGATTTTACCTGTTTGGACAACCAACCCCACACAATTATAATGAGCACATTCCTGCTTGAACTTGAGTCATCCCTCAAAATTTCTAAATAACAACTGCACCAGCATTTTGCAAATATGAGAAAAGGATATATCTCATTATCTGAAACCAAGTTATTGTAAACTGTTGCTAGTCACTCAGAAACCAGCATTACAAGGATTATGAAATTCCTTGTTACTGAAATTTCTGAAAGGTAACACCATTTGTTCAGGAGTTACCCATTAAAGAAAATGCTTTGTCTAATTTCATTATAAAATTAGGTGGGAGATGTATGTAGGGGGTTCAAATTTCAGACTTCGGATGTGACAAAGTCCTTTCAGAGGCACACCAGTTTGAATGGCCTGTTAAATGCAGGAGCGCAGTTTGCGCAGAGTCACTAATCCACTAGATTCTGAAAACTAGAATGACAGTTGACCCAATTACTCCTATCATAGGGGTACCAGCATGGATCTCATGGGTTTTTGAACCCATCACCTCTTGCAAAGTGGCCATGAGCTAAGCATGTCACAGCATGTGGCACAAAATGCAACGGCTGCACCTCTGAACTCATATATGTGTTGCAGTCATGTCAAATATATGGCCCTGTTAAGGACCCATTTCCTGTCATAGTTGAGGTCATCCACCAAGCTTCAGGATTCTTTGAAATGGAAAATTTACAAAATAAACTAGTCCTTAGGAGTTTTCTTTGATGGTTTAGGGTTTGAGGTTTGAGAGCTAGGGCTTAGGGTTTTGTTGTTATGATGTAGGGGTTTTGTGGTAACTTTTAGGGTTGTTGTGCAAGGGTTTAGGATTTGGCGTTGTTTGTGCAAGGGTTTAGGGGTTTTCTTTCATGGTTTACGGTTTAAGGTCTTGAAGCTAGGGTTTAGGGTTTTGGTGTTAGGGTGTAGTGTTTTTCTGGTAACCTTTGGGGTTGTTGTGTAAGGGTTTAGAATTAAATAGCGTTGTTGTGCAAATCCTTACATGTTTTCTTTGATGGTTTTGGGTTTAAGGTATTGGAGTCAAGGTTTAGGGTTTTTGCAATAACCTTTAAGGTTGTTGTGCAAGGGAATAGGATTTAATGTTGTTTGCACCTCCTTAGGGGTTTTCTTTGATGGTTTAGGGTTTAGGGTCTTGAAGCTAAAGTTTAAGGTTTTTCTG
>Ga0209208_10006359_pt1 | contig 16291 bp, 4 predicted proteins | sample S1TSphfallax_3_FD_187694 | JGI IMG/M metagenome (GOLD analysis project Ga0209208, IMG submission 187694) | Host-associated microbial communities from peat moss isolated from Minnesota, USA - S1T2_Fd - Sphagnum fallax MG (SPAdes) (version 2) | ecosystem: Host-associated > Plants > Peat moss >...
CATTTTCACACTTAAAAGCTCAAAGAGTCGCTTCTAGAACTTAGATGCAAATTGAGGCCCACAATAAAAAATGATATCTTCAAGAAGACCATGATACCAAAAAACATGATCAAGGAATAACTTGGTTATTATTTCGCCAATAATTGTTTTGGTACATGGAATGAAATGAATCATATTCATTAAGGTGATATGCGATGACAAATTGGAATTGAAATAAGGACAATGTTCATCAAGCTTGGCATTGATTCAAAACACGAGTTGTTATGAAATATTGTAAATTCTTGTGATATGAATACATGGTGATTTCATGTTAAGTTCCTTTAAGCAAATGACACCACTCTTCAAAGGCATCCACAATGGTTAGAAGTTCTTTATCATGAATATCATAATTAATCTTCACAAGAGAAAACTTATGAGAACAAAAATCAATAGGATGGAAAAAAATTATTTTTTCCAAGTTGTGAAAGTATGGCGCCTATTGCAAAGTCAAAAATGTTCATCTCCAAAACAAAAGGTTTGGAAGGGTATGCATGAATCAAGAGTGGGGTAGTTGTGAAAGAAGCCTTCAAAGATTGAAAAACATTTTTAGATTCAACTCCCCAAGAAAAAGGTTGATCCTTCCTAGTCAACCAAGTAAAAGGGGCCATTACTGCAGAATAATGAAACATTGATAAAAGTTGGTAAATTCAAAAAATCATTGAACATTTCAAATAAAAGCTGGAATAACCTAATAAAAAATGGTTTGAACTTTATGAGGATCCATGCAAATGTCATCTCCAAACATGACGTAACCCAATAATTCCATTTTAGATTGGTGGAATTCACATTTTTCCAATTTGGTAAATAAAAGTTTAACTTGCTGATACTTTTCCAAAACCAAACATATATGGTGCTCATGGTCCTCCATGTTCTTTGAGAAAATGAGGATGTTATCAATGTAACAAACCACAAAATCATCCAAATACTCATGAAAGACATAGTTCATTAAATGTTGGAAAACAACAATTGTGTTAGTAAAGTTAAATGGCGTCACAACATGTTCAAAATGGTCGTAATAGGTTTTTGAATGTTGTCTTCCATTCATCGCCTTCTCAAATGTGCATCGAGTTGTATGTTTGATGTGCTCCCAAGCTCCTTAATGGATTCAAATGTGAATCTAAATTAAAAACAACAAAATAGCAAGGAGTCAGGGCACGCTCCTTGGTTCGTAGCACTTTGGGGGTAGATGGGCGTGTTAGAGCTCCGGGATGGGACTAGGAAGAGTGACAAGAATCAACTATTCACACGGACCTGCACAAACCAAACACAAGGTGGTTAGTGCATAATTGGAGCACTTTTGGTGTTAGGACGAGTCACGGGCGAACTCACAAGACTCACCACGGCCCGAACTCAAGGGAAGTCACCACCTTCCCTCTTATAGTATAGTCTCTGCCTCTCCATGAGGCTCACATCCAAATGGCATTTTGTCCCAGGATTCCCAAATGAGAGTCCCAAAATTGCCAAAGTTGGGACTCCTGCGATTTTGGGGCCCCGTAACTTTGTGTGCAGACCTATGATTGAAATGAGGTCTAAAGCAAAGTTGTAGCCCTCATTGATAGCTTTTCAACAGTATGTCGCACGCCACCTGTACGCAAGGAAATCGGGTCGATTCCTGACTTTTAATGGTTAGGAGTCAAATTGCCAATTTGACTCCCGACTTTTTTTTTGGCCATAACTTGTGTTTAAAGTGTCCAAATGGGTCATGCGAGCCCATTTTAGACATCTAAGTTTCAATAGATTTTCAATGATATAAGTAACTCTTCAATCTAATGGGTTTTGACTCGTGTAATTGCTCTATGAAGATTTGGGAGTCCACTGGGACTCCAAACTCCTAAAGTTGAAGCTCCCTTGGGAGTGTGGGGGTTCATTCCTCACATTTTCCTTCATTTTCAAGCTTCCTCTTGACTCGCAACCTTGCAAGCCCCTATTTTAGTCGCGAGCCCAAGGTGATAATGATAATGAAGTCAGATGACCAAACTCATTTGGTTGACAAAATTTCGATTAAATGTGTGCCATCAAACTTGTTAGGTAGGTTGATCTATGGCTCCTTTGGTTGGGGTAGTGTTCTTGAAACGCATCCCAAAGAGGTTGAAGCTTGATTGATTTACAAATGAGCAATAGATTCACGAAATGCTTGATTTTCCTATTCAAGATTCCTAAGGACAACAAATGTTTTTTCTATGGATGTAAACATGATTACGAACACCATGAAATATGACACCAACAAGATGTGAGTAATCCCCAACTTCTTGAAAAAAAAGGGTAATCCACATTCAATTTCAAAGGGAATCAACTAGAAGTCAACTAGACTTGACTAAGACTTAACTAATAGTTAATTAAAAGTTAACCAAGACTTAACTAATAATTAATTATGAGTTAACTAGGATTTAATTCAAAGTTGATTGAAAGTTAAATATGAATTAATTCGGGCTTAACTTAGAGTGAACTAAGAGTGAACTGGAAGTGGAATATGAGTTAAGTGAAAGTGAATTAAAATTTAACTGGAAGTTAATTAAAAGTGAATTGAAATGAAAGTAAAAGTTAAATACATGGATGGACATTCAAATGAATGAACTCCATGGCATTGGTATATGTGACAGTTAAGGTTTCAAGACCACATGTTGTGATTTTGTTGTAACACTTCATACATCCATTAAAAATGAAATCATTATTAATCCAAGCAAAAAACATTACATGAGATTTGTTGTTTCATCAACTCAAGGTGAATGAAAAGTTTTGGCTTCCTCATGATAAAGATATTTGTAAGATCACCTTATTTTCACCTTCTCTTTGGGTCTCTTTTTAACCCCAAACCCTTCTTTCAACCTCAAATTAGTGGTATTTGCAAAGTAAGGAAATTTTATTAAATTTAAGTATTAAATGTTGAGACTCAACATTTAATGCATAAGGTTCAAAAGCAATTATTATAAGAATACATGTAGGAGCACTAAAAATATATGTAGCAAAAGTGGAAGTGCTCAAGAAAAAAGAAAGAGGGGGTGAAGATGGGATGAATTCAATTTAGTATCACAAAAATTGGTGGTTTTATGAATTTTGCCTCCCATTGAATAATGATGTATTTTAAGGCAAGGTGTTTTTTTATCTCACCCCATTTATGACCAAACTTAGGGTTCTAGTGATGTATTTTCTTTACTTTATGAATAGCTTTAATAGGTTGTCTTTCTTGTGGCCATTCTTTGATGTCAACATCTAACTATGATAGTGCAATAATTCTTAAAAAATTATTCAAATGTTATTCGTGATTTTAATTTCTAGGGTGCATATGACTAACTCCCATGATGGGTAACAAAATGTCCTTCCTATGATGAAAAGAAGTTGAACATGCATTCAAATTGTGATCAGGTAAATAAAAAAGTCCAAAATTGGAATGAATGCAAAAGAATGTTGAGGTGTCTGTATGTTAAGGAGTTTCATTCAAGGTTTTTTTAAGGACTTTAAGAGTCCTATTGAACTTCAAGGCATAGAATTGAAGTCATATGATAAAGTTTTTAGAAAAAAATTATAACTATAATATAATGTTGAATCAATAAAGTCTAACAAAATAATCATTTAAAATGGAATCCTTACGAAGATTTTTTTCGGTTATTATGTAAGCTTTTTCACCTACAAAGGATTTCATAACTAGGTGTGGGTACATAGATAGGAGCCAAAAACCATGTTGAATAATGGTGAAAATTTTGAATTTTTTTACATATGTTTTTCTCTTGACATTTAGAAGTTATGTTAATCATTCCAAGTTGTGTTAAATGACTAATATGAATGTTGAGGAATTCAAATTAAAAATTCATTAAATTAAATTTTGAATTTTGGTTTTTAAAAAAAATGTTTGAACTTGAATAGGTGTTGTGTCAGATTGGGGTTAATTTTACAAAGGATTAGGTAAAGGATTAAGTAAAGGACTATTGTATTAACATAATTTTGATGGTAAAAAAAATTAAGATGATAGTAACTTACTATCCACGTTCAAAAAACACTCACAATTTAATAAGATATGAAATTTAAAATTCTTATAAATTTAAAGTATTTTTCAAATTTTAAAATTATCAAGAGTCCTTTACCACTGTAAATGGGATGTAATGTGCATGATATATAAAACCAAGTTGTAGTTTATGATATGAGAAACAAAAATCTAACGTAGTTAGGGAATTTTGGTATGATTCAAAATTATGATATCAAGATGAAATGCAAAAATTTTCAAAATTTACACATTTTGAAATTTTCATATTTATTCAACAATGATTAACACAAAACATGTGATCTATTAGGGCAACTATATGTATGTTTGATAACAAGTTGCAAAATATTTCATTCAAAAATTCTTTCATATGAAAAAAATGAAAAAAAACTAAACAAGACTCATAGTCCTTTTGTAAAGTAATCATGTTGGCTCCTTTGTGTATATTCACACCTAACTATTAACTTGGGCTTCACACTATTGCACACTACCAATGATAATCAGCTATTTTTTCTTTTTCTTATGTTTTCATATGGAACTTTCCAATAATTCATCATTATTTATGTCAATGTCAAATTTAATTTGAATTAATATAAATTACATGGACATGAAAAGACACATGTTAATTTGTTTTTTCATATCCATGTTGGTTGATAGGGAAAAGGAGTGAGGTTTAGGTTAGAAGGATGGAAGTAATTATTGGGAAAGGAAGGAGGTAGTTATTAAAAAAGTTAGTAGGAAAGAATGTAGTTATTTAAAAAGAAATGAGGTAGTTACCTTTGGAATTCTCTTTGGAAATGTCCAAGGATGACCATATGATAGGAATTGTCTTTGAAATTGTCCAAGGAGGACCATATGGTAGATTCAAAAAATCACCATATACCAATTCTTCAAAAAAAATCATGAGCTCTAGCATCTTTTAACATGCAACTACATGATCTGAAAGAGAAAAACATTTTTAATTGACTACATACATAACATGCCTTGAATTTGTCTCTAAAATTTAAATTTAAATTTATTTCTAAAAAACTTGCCAAGCTACACCAAGCTTTTTTTTTCAATTTTGTTAAGTAGGTGGATTAGTAATCATTCCCAAGAAAAGTGAACCACATTTGGTTAAAGTTTAATCACTAAAAATTTATTTTCCTCAAAATATGGTGACTTTTGTAGTTTTTTTCCACAATGCAAAAATTTTCCAAAAGGAAAGACACTAGGTTTCACCATCCCTCACAACACATTATGGAAAATAACAAATGACACCATTCACATTAAGAATCCACAATTTTTTGGGGACAGTAGGACATGAACAAAAATGCTTTTGTGGGCTTCAGGTGGGCAGAGATGGATATAAATAAACAACCTACAACCATCAAGAGATGGGTGAAAGCATGAATAGGTGGACTTTTTAGATTATCACACTTGTAATATTTTGGATTACATACAAACAAAAAATTTAAAACCATATTCAAAACTAACATTGTCAATTTTATAATCATTCGTGTTGTTATAGACTTTAATAGGAATCATCACAAAAAAATTGGATGAATTCTAAGAAGATTATGGACTTGTAATGGGCTTTTGAAATGACAACACTACGTTTCTCACAAAAAAAATGAAGAATGTGGACTCAAAAAAATGTCAAAATAGTGTCAATTTAAAAATTAAAAAAACCATCATCATCAAATGAAAAATTTATTAGTGAAGCGCATTGAAACTTTCCTAATATATATATTTTTATTTTTTATTTTTTTAATGACATGATTGTTATAAGTTTTTATCCTTGGGTGCAAATTTTTTAAGGTGTGCCAAAATCTTGTCACAATGTCACCCTTTTCTATCTTTTTTACCTAGTCCTTTTTTACCATGTAAAGACACATTTATGGATGATTATGATGGAATCTAGAATTGTAATAATCTAAAATATAGTCCTTTTGAAACTTTTGACAACTTCATTATTTTTTATAGGGATCAAAATATAGGATAAAAAAGGATTGTACTAAGGACTAGGCCCTTTTCCTCCTATGTGGTACACCTTAAAGGATTTTCACCCCCTTGAAAGTCCATTTCACATTAAAAAGTTTAATCTTTTGCATGGATTTTTTGATCAATCACATGTTTAAGGATATTCATAGGTTGGTTCATAAATATTTATGATTAAAAGCATAGGAGATAATTATGGGATTTCTGGTTTGATAATTGTTAAAATTACAAAAACAATTGTTAGTGTTAGATTGTGGACTTTCAAATGCCACTTTTGAGCCACCTAATTATGCTTTCACCTAATGGTAGTCCAACTAAAATTTATAAAAATTGGATCTAAAACATGGAAGGATAATTTGGAACATTTACTTTGCACATCCATAGAAAACTAGTAAATTTTGTTAATTAATTAGATCCAAAACACACCACATACCACTTGGTGGCCACTAAGTAATTTCGATTTTAAAAGGTTGAAAATATGAATAGATAACACCATGTGACCACTACAACTTGTAATCTTGAAGGGTTAAAAATTTATACATAATGAAAAACAAGTCGATAGTAAATATGAATTAGTTGAACCTAATGGCCACTAGGCTAAAAGACTGTTGAAAGTGGAAGCCTTGAAAATAAAATTTAGACACATCATTTGTAATAATAAAATTTCATTCATTAAGTTTAAATGATTTAAGAGATTTGAAAGGATAATTTCAAAGATTTAGCTAAATAATGTAGTAAGAGAAATTAAGAATAGATTATTTTTCATTTTCAATTTCACATTTTAGAAGCCACAAGTCTACATCCTTTTTTTGTTGGTTATATATACTTATACACATATATAATAAATTAAAAATTCCAAATCCAAATACTTTTTAAGGTTTTCAATAGTAAAAAATTGACCAAAATGTAAAAACAATTGTCAAATTTCTATACATGGTTCAATTAGGTAGACAAAAATATGAAAGGATAAAAAGAAAAATTCTTGGGTTTCTCCACTACCCAAATCCATTATGTTTTTTGTGAAATGTGACTAAGTTCATTAATATGTAACTTATATGGTTTTTGGTAAAAAATACTAGTTGATTAGGACAGTTTTGGTCAAATGTTTTTTTAGTTGATTTGGATAGTGACATGTTGCATAAAATATTTTGAAGATATTCACACCATCATCGTAGATGTTTCATATACCATATTTATACATAATACATCAATATATATATATACACTACATACATTAATGCACACATTCATCAAGGTTTGAACCCAAGACTTCATGGAAATGCACCAAGGTCTTCACCACCAAACCACTTCAAGACTTTGATGAAATGAAAAGAAAATTTAACTTTATTATTTTCGACATGAAGTTATTAAAAAAATTCAAATTTTAACATATATATATTTTTCCAAAATTTATTCAAATGCTACAAATGAAAACATGATCTTGAAGATTATTCAATAATCCATTGATGAAAATAATTATAATTTACAATTATGCAATTTTAAGTGTTCAATTTTTAAAAAAAGCATGTTATGAATAATATAAAAAATCTACAAATCTTTTTTATTTAAATTCATCTACAATTCTCATAAATGGGATTCAATTCAATGTGAATTCAAGAGTGCTTTCATTAAATCTTTAACAAAGATAATTTTTTATGTAAAGAATATATTCAATTTTTGAAGAATTGTAAATTTTTTTTTCCTCAATATGATTATGTACAATTTTCAAAAAACATTTTGTGATGTTATTCAAATTATAATCACCCATAAATCATTTTACCCACATTTGCTTATAGAAGAGTTATGGAGTTGCAAAATTGTTTAAATCCTTCAATATTACCTTGAGAAACTATCAATTTTAAATTTGATATTTTATTGGAAAAAACCATTGTAGATGTTTCCCCCCCCTTTAAATTGGCAAAAATTGACTACTAAAAGATAGATTAATTAAATAATCAATATATAACCATTTTTTCTCAACATCATATTTGTTTAACAACATTAAATTAGTCTAATAAAAATGTTTGATTGCACAACTTTGAAAAAAAATTGCAACATATTATTTATATTATTTTTTCTAATAATGTAGCAATACATTTTACTTTTGTAAAATGAAAAGAAACATAATTTGGTGATATTTTGGCATTAAATAGTTGGATCCCCCCCCCCTTTTGATTAAAAATATTTTTTGTTTTATCTTTGGTGGCACATTTTTGCAAGTTGGTGTTTCTTTTTGGGGAATTTTTTTTAAAATAATGAAAATTCAAGGAAACATTTCAAGGGGGCTCATTCCTTTAAAAATATAAGTTGTGAGTATATATTAGTTACATTGGGCAAAAGGTATAATTTAATTACTTCTAAAATATGGTACTATTTATTCAAAAATATATTTATAATTAATATGCATTGTTGGTTTAGAAGTGTATATATAAAAACTAGGTAATAATAGGGTGAGAAATAATAGATTAAATAATCATCTAATACACTCCAAAAATGTCTTGTTTGATGTATGTGGTTTAGAACTCCAACACTTAATGACTTTGAGATCACAAATTTGAGAGAACAAAAAGATTATTCATAATGAATAATGATTAATAATTTTAATGTTAAACCATAAATAGTCCCAACATCAAACTTACTTTAAACTTACATCAACATGAATATATATATATAAATTAAAATTCTATAATAAGTTCTAGGACTTGTTGCCAAAATATAAAAGGATTTTAACAACTAATATTTCCATATACTATTTATAGCCCAAAAAAAACTAAATCTTCTTATCAATGATCGTCATTTGAACAACACCACAAAATTGATAATAATAATAATTTATTGATGTCATTATCATGAGATCACCATTTTTAATGTTTTATATATTTTCATATAATTAAAAAATTTCATTTCTAAATACTTCTAGACATAAACTTGTAACAAAAAAAACCAAAAAAAAATGTTAAATCATGGTTAAAATAAAAATAATAATATACCCAAAAATGTTTTTTTAATAAAATTCTAGGAAGGATTTATATTTATCATACATTAAGAAATAAAATGGAAAAATGATTTAAGGATTGTTTTTTGAGGTTTTGTTATTGTGGCATCATCAACATTTATAATAAAAAAACTTGTCCAATGATGAACGAACTAGGGGGAAAACATAAATTTAAATTTGAGTAAATGTACAAGTTTGAACATTAAAAATTTTAAATATAAAGGTCTACATGTATATATGAACATTTTGACTTAATCTTTAATTTAAATATAAATGTGAAACATAACAAGTTTTTGTACATTCATTGAAAAACATTATGGTGAGCGCAAACTGCAATTAGATAGTAATGGATTTAACATGTTCAAAATGAATTATTCAACTCATGTGCAAATGTTAATAGTTCAAGAGATGTACGTGAATTTTTTATACGTTATTACATGTGTTTTAATTAATTATGATAAGTGGGTGTAAGCGTTAAAAGGAGCCATGGGCTATAGGGTTAAAGTCCTTTCCAAAGATTGCATTTGAAACATGGCATTCTTGTGTTGATCAATTTTCCTAATTTTTGCATTTTTCATACCCAGTTTGTAGTTATGTTTTAAATATAACTACTTTTACTATATCTTGGTCTATATCATTTATATATAATGCATTCATGATTTAAATAAAAAAATGAATTACTTTTGTTAAAGACACAATTTTTCAATTCATGATTTTTAGGGTCAAAAACACATTTTAAACAAATATGTTCAAATGCGTTTAAAAATGAAATTTACCAATTTCAAGTGCTTTTGCTTTTATAATCATCAATGTTAAGACCCTCAATTTTGAGAAGGAACGGTGCACATTTGATAAGGAAAATGAACGTTTGAAAAAAAATCAAATTGTGAATTGTTTTGAACATGCAAAAGGACTCTTGAAACATTATCAATTTGGATCAAGTTTTGAAAAATGGAACTTGATAAATAATGGAACTTAAAAAGGAAGAAAAAATGAAAATCTAATTTATTATGCTTTTGATTTTTCAAAGATATAAAATTACAATTTTAAGTAGTTATGACATAATCCTTGGTTCCTTTTAATGTGTTTACACCCAAGTGTAAAATGCAACCCATGAGCAAAGGTTTCAACATGATAAAAGTGTACAATTCAACTCATGTACCATGTTGATAGTCGAAGAGATGTCAAAAAAATCATTAGTTAACCATTATAGTGCAATGTGTAAATAAAGTTAAATGTTACCTTAATTTTCATATCAACAATTTGAAATCATTAAAAAATTAAATAAGGTGGCTTCTTGTGTAAGTATAAGGTGTAGCTTATGAATAAAATTCCCCACTTGTTATCAAACCTTGATTCAACTTATACTAGATGTTAATAGTTGAAAAGTTGTTTAAAAGGATGATTAAACAATATTATCACTCTTGCAAGGAGTCTAGGGTTGAGATATTTTCCATGTCAAAAAAATTTCAATTATTATAAAATCCAACATGGAGGACAAAATCCAATGTTAGTGAACAAGGTAATCATTGTTTTCACTATGGAAATTATGCACAAATAACTAGAAAACAATTTCATTGGCTATTTGTGCATGATGATAATAAGTCAAATAGTGGTCAAATTGGGCAAATAGTTGTATTGGGTGGGAGTGAAAAAACCCAAGCTTTCTTCTTGTGGATGTTTTTTAAAAATTATTTAACTTATAGCCAACTTTTGCAAAATCTTCTTATGGATTATTGCCATTTTGGCTATATCACTAAATTAACAAAAAAAATTTGTCACAAGATGATTTGTTCTTGTTTCAACTATAAAAATCTAGAAGTAAAAATGTCAAAAAAAAAACTTGTATGTTCATATTCTTGGCTTGATTTGTGGAACAAATTATTAAAAGTTTATTTACAAAACATGAGTAAGTAGAATTATGATAAAATGTTGATATTAATTCTTTGCTTATTAACAAATTAATCCCATTGTGTCACACAAATTAAATTACATGTACAATAAAAAATATACATATTTACAATTGTGAGTGAGATTTGAAACAACATCAATACAAGGCAAGTGCACAATCTATTAAATGAACTATACTTGAAAAATGAATGTTAAAATTTAATCAAGTTGTTCAAGTCATATATATAATCAAATTATTGAAGTCATATTTACAATCATGGAATAAGTTTATTTGATGCAAGGAATACCTAAACTTGAACCAAACCCATGTAATTCAATGTAATGTGTTTCATGATTCTTCTATAAAGTTGATTGGCTTGCACCACAATTTTCAAAGTTCCATTTGTAAAAATTCCCATACAAACTTTACTTAGGGTTGATGTTTTGAACCACATGGACCCAACCTAGTGGAACATGCACTTTGGTTCTTGCAAATTGATGGATTACCACACAATGCCTATAACGTTCATTTGTTCCTAAAAACATTGTTAGCTTTCCAGTTTATTGCACCATTTCAAAATTGAGCATACGTTTGGAGGTGTTTAGTTTTTTGGGCATCCATTTTCTTGAAGCATGATTTTATTTATGTTCTTGCTTATGTTGTTGTAGATAAACAAAGAATTAAACATTAGAGTTATTTTTCAATCTATAATGAGTAGGTTGAAGAAGAGACGCCATCTAAATGTAAATGTGCAAAAATGAAAATCAATTTTTGCAAAATATATTGTCTATGAATTGTGTAGGATTTAATATCCAAATTGGGAAAGCATAACAATGATGTTATTAAGTATGAAGTGAAGTTTTAAAAACACATATTGCACCAAGAATCATATGAAAATTTATACCACACATGGACGATAAAGTTTGCTATCAAAGGATGAATTTCTATGCATTATCCATGACAAAATGGACCATGCAAAAACTGCAGTTCTAAGGTTGCAAGCCTAAAACAAAATGATTTTTGGGCTAGAACAAGCGCCCATTACTCTCACAAGTATGATAGCACATGGACATGGAGATGAAAGATATTGCCCAATATTCAAGTGAGTTGTGGCCCAATGATCCCAATTTTATAATTGGTTCCATATTGTGCCTTTTTCGCATTTTGGAAATATCTGTAGTTTCAAAGTCAAAACTATTGTTGGAGGAACCCCCACAAACTCATTCTTTGCATGTCTTTTACAAGGGAAATTATGTTGTGTACACAAAATACGCACGTTAAAGCAAATTGTTGGTGCTAAACTTTTGTTGAAAAATTTGTTACTTTAATTGGACAATTACATGAAGGACAACAAAAATCAACATTTGCTAGCATTTCTTTCATTGTTAAATTGTGAGGGATGTGTTTGAAGAAGTGAAACTTGGATTTCTTTTCATTGGCCATACACATGAAGATATTGACGGATGTTTTGGTTATTTGTCAAAAAAGTTAAGAGAAAAAAATAATTATGTTTTGGTTGATTTGATGAGACCATTTATTTCCTAGGAACGACCATTTATTCCTTAGTTGATTAAGGAGATTTCAGATTTTAAGTCTTGGGTAGTAGGTTGTTTGAAGGATGGCTTTGAGACTTTGGTAAAACATACCGATATATGCATCTTTTCAGATTTTTTGTTGATTCCTTAGGTTGGCTTATGATGCAATACAAAGTTTCTTCCATAGATTTTGTCTAGAATCCCACAAATGCACTTCCAATCAGATTGTGAATAGCTAATTTCAATGGGTCACCAAAGTTACCTATGGGCATCCCTAGCCCTATTCTTTATTGCCCCATTTGGAGCATTGATCCTTTGAGGTCTACTAAGAGACATAAGTTGATTAGTGGTGGACTATCCAAATATGTGGATTTATATATCGAAGGTGGGCATTGCATAAAGTGTAACATATGAAATGAAGTTGAAGTCGTATGTTGAGTATTATGAAGATATTTTGTTACATTTGTCAAGATTTTTATCCCATCAAAGTGCCACCCTTTTGTAAAGGTTTTGGTGCAAATGGGATAACATGAGCCACACCCGCCTACTTTTTGATTACTTTTGTGATTGTTTTGTGGGAAATATTTTTAAAATTTTCAAAAATAATTTAAATTAAAAAAATAATTCTTCATACTATTTTATTAAATTTTATGTTAAAAATCTGGCAAAAAATTGTCATTTTCAAAAAAATTCAAATCCATTTACAAGAGTCTTTTTACTCTTAAAAAAATGCGTTACAATGCTTAATAAGTGCTTTTGTTAAATTTTTATTCATTGGATTAATTTCAAATCAATTCACATGTTCCCATGATATATTAAAAATATAACTATATAAACAAATCTTACAATTTCAACATAAAATTAAATTACAATTTTAAAACATGAAAAAACCAAGCAAGTGTTACATTTGTTGTGATATGTGTTATTGCGATTGCACCTTTCTAGCCTTCAAGCAATTGGAGATCAAACTATTTTAGAACTTCATTGTGGATTATTGTTGTCAATGCTAATACAAAAGACCCAACTCAACATCCTTATTGTGGGTCGAAGAACATGAGGCCTTCAATTGTGTACACCTCGTTTATAAATCTTAATGATGGGGATTTTGTTTTTGTTAGGTTGCATGATCCTATAGCAAACTTTTCCTTGGGTGGTACCACTAAGAACCACTTTACCAAAATCACATGAAAGTTGGACCCAATTTTTTTTAAAAAATTCCATCTACTTATACATTAGTTTATTTGATTGGACTAGGTGGGTTATGTGTTCCCCACCTCTGCACACATTCATGAAAAATAATGAACACCCAAAAATGTATAATATGCATTAACATTTTGATTCTTGAACTAATCCTGACACAATTCCTGATTTTTTTCTTTTAAATGTCATAGACAATCCGCCAAAAAGCTCTCGCTACACTAAAATAGGCTTGACTTTGGGAAAAATAGCATAGAGAGTTCCTCAGAAACTACACGTGGGGTGCCTAGTTTGTTATTGATCTTTGGCTGGGTAAATATATAGTCCTACTTTTCTTTGAAAAATCATGTTTATTTTACTTTAATGAATAGAGGCTGACCATTATTGAATTAATGTCTTTTAATCTATTCAAGCCATAAATTAGGTTTTCTATAGCTTTCATTGTTCCACCCTGCCCCATTATCATTATTTACTATGCTAAGGGTAAAGTAGGGGAAAAAATGTAAATATATATTCCTTTTCTATGCCACATTACATATTTTTTCTTATTTATTTAGTACATGCACAAGGGAATGATCCAAACTAGTCATTAAAACAACAAAAGGTGAAAATAGTTATCATTTGTGTTCTTGACATCAATGGCATTTTGGGGCTTCAGAGTCTTGATTTGAAAAATTCATAACTAAATTAAACTAATTCAATCAATTATCTATATAAAACATCAAATAGGTTGGCATTTGAAGTATTTAAAAAAATTAACATCCAAGAAAATTTCCCAAAAAATAGATTCCTGTGTTCTTGATTAAAAAAATCCTTTGTGTGGCATTCCTGAAACTTTTTCCTTATGCATTCATTTTTTACATCAAAACACATTTTTTGGTAAATTTAATTAGAGTTTTGAATTCTACATGACTTGGGTAACCTTTTGATAAATAATTTGGAATGAAAAACTTTCTTTATGTGAGTCCTATGTTGTCTTAAAGTTAGATGGGTCACAAAAATTTGGGGTGTGACATTCTTAGTGGTACCACCTAAGGATAAATTTGCTACCTAGCCTTGTTCTTGTTTGGATGGGAAGAACACAAGGTGATGTTTTGAAAAATGAGGAGAGTGAAAATTTCAAAATGGTGGGTTCTTGTGAGGAAAGGCACAAATTTGGATGAATGACATCCATATGAAGATTACTAGAATGGCAAGTGGAAATGTAATTTTGCAAATTTAGAACAATGGCTTGACATTTCATTTGTTCTTTTCTTGTTTCTAACTTTAAAAAACATTTCAAACAATAATTAAATTACTATTTTTGTTGTTTGTGCTGGTAGGGTTTAAATAAATCTTGATGTTGCTAATGCATTTAGTAATGTGTGAAAGATGTTGTGGAATGGAAAAAATTGTTTTTTTGATTTTTTTGATTATTTTATATCATTATAATCATCTCAAAGTTGTTTAATCAATTTATTCATGGTACAAAATTATTCGTGCATATTCTTATACACTAATGATCAATAATTTTTTGTTACATCTTAAGCCTAATCTTGGTGGTCACCTAACATTTTTTTTTTTCATTCTTGGCATAGAGCCTTGAATTTATTAATGATTGCACATTATGTTTTTATGTTTAATGGGGTGAAAACATGGTAAAGTATACAAAAAATTTTGACAAAAAAATATCAAGTTTAAAAAGAGGTAGTTTTGCATGATAACACAAGAAAATAGATTCAAATTTTACTTAAATTTCATTTTGAAACTATTGAGCCTTGAATTGGGTTTATTGTAAATCAACTACAAAATTTCAAAAACTTTGGAATAATAAAAGTAGGGAACAAGTATGTTTGAAATTGACTAGTCAATATGGTGTTCAACCCTACTTTTTCGTTAAAAACTTTAATGAAATATACATGTATTGAGTTATAGCCCAAGATCATTGTATATTAAAGGGCATCATAAAAAAACAAATTTATTTTCTCTTTGGCAGAATATACTTGACACATATTTGAATCAAATCTTACATTGCAAAAAGTAGGTTTTAGAAGCTATTTCCATTTAGAAAAGTCTACTTGAAACTTACTTTTACAATGCAAAATTAAAAAATTAATGTGTAATATTGAAGAAGTATCTTATTATTTATCATTCAACTAAAAAGATTGAATGTATAACAATTTTGTGATTGGTTTGGTTCTATTTTTTGTTCCCTTGACAAGTAGACTAGTAAATACTTTTAGTTGTACACTTTATTGTGCTTTCACCCAATGAAGTATATTATTATTTTTTTAAACAATTTGTTTGTCCTAGAAAATTTTGTGTACATTCTTTGATAGTTATAATCATTGATTTTTGTTGGGTCAAAGCACCATTGGGGTACCCCCTTTGGAACATTGAGGACTCACTCGTAAAACACTTAAATTCACCTTTTTTTTTCACTCTTCTTATGACCTATTTTAGATTTCCCCTTTATTTTCATGTCAAATGAAATAATTTTATTCCAAATTTTATATAAGCATCTAACATATTTATTGTTTTCACTTATGAAAGTAAGAATAGTAAAATTTATCCAATGTGGGCCATGTTATATCAATGGCCCAAAATTTCAATATGAATGTGTTATTAAATTATAAAAACATGTTTTAAATGAGGATATCCACTAGATACCTAAGGAGACGGTTTTTTTTTGGTACTCT
>Ga0209208_10006360_pt1 | contig 16289 bp, 15 predicted proteins | sample S1TSphfallax_3_FD_187694 | JGI IMG/M metagenome (GOLD analysis project Ga0209208, IMG submission 187694) | Host-associated microbial communities from peat moss isolated from Minnesota, USA - S1T2_Fd - Sphagnum fallax MG (SPAdes) (version 2) | ecosystem: Host-associated > Plants > Peat moss >...
AACAATGCAATTTTAGAATCGCTATCTGAAGAATTCCACAAATACCTCAACGCAAATTCTTTGACTCCAACAGAAGAAGGTGCAAGTGTTGTTGCAAGAGTTTCAATGGATTCATTATATCAGGTGGAATTTTTAGACACTTTGCAATTTAGCGATATCGCAAATCATGAGCTGGAACTCAAAGTGGGTGTGCCAATCCTTTTGTTGCGTAATCTCAATCAATTAATAGGATTATGTAGTGGTACGAGGTTGATTGTCAAAAGATTGGGTCAGCGTGTCATTGAAGCGGAAATCATCACAAGAAACAATGTTGGCAAATGTGTGTTCGTACCTTGCATCATCATGTCCCCCTCTGGGACTGATTGGCCATTTGTTTTGCGTCGTCATCAATTTCCAGTTCGAGTGGCATTTGCAATCACAATCAACAAGAGTCAAGGGCAAACATTCAACAACGTTGGGGTATATTTGTCGTCTCCGGTCTATTCCCATGGTCAGCTCTATGTTGCTATTTCACGGGTCACAAGTAGTGCAGACATCAAGATTTTCAACGGCCAGGGTCCTGATAGATACATGCGGAATGTCGTATATAAAGAGGTTTTGGAAATGTAATTGGTAGGTGTAATTTTGTAATATGTATCATCAAATGCACAAGAAAAAATGGATTCATACTATATTTTTTATTTAAAATAAACAAAGTAATTTCAACACCAATATCATTGAGCATCATTTTATAATATGTACCATCAAATACACACACCTGTGCATTATGAACGGGGCTCAAACTAGTTCTTTTGTATGGTAACAATGTTATTCCCCCAATCATGTACAACTTTAGCATCCCTCAACCATGGTCTCCCCAACAACATGGAATAACTAGAATCTACCACACTATTCTGAACTATAATAAACGTAATTATGTACGGAATGCCATGAACATATATCTTCATATTTTTTTATCAACCCCATTAGTTTTGTGGTTGTTTGATCTGCCATCCTTAGATTATATGGTGTAGGTTTGGGCTTTGGAAGCCCCAACTTCAATCTCAACTATTATGTGATAATATTAATTCCAGTTACTCCATCTAGAAACACATACTCTATTGTATTCTTCCCAATCTATACTTGGATAATTGCCATATGAATATCTATTGTTATAGCAACTATTTTTACCTCTGGTACTGAAGAACCAACTTGTTTATCTATGGTTTTTCTACTTAAATTATGAACTTTCTCTAGTTTTAATTTTTTCCAAAGATATATTTTTCACTCAAGAGCTATTTTAAGCAATTGTCCCAAGCTCAAAGTATAACTTTCTTCTAACATCTACTTACTAATGTCTACAAAAATCTTTTTTATCGTGATCAATTTTTTTTTTAATCCATTATTTCATGAGATTTCTATGTTTCCATAGGAGTAATGTTTGGCTACCTTGCCGAGTTGTGTTCCATCCCTCCATGGATGTGGATGGCCCTTCTGTCTAGGCTTGTGTTTTTTGAATTTGTTGAATTATTTCCACCATTAATTTTTTCAACTATTTTTTTTCCCCAGTCAACAACACTTTTTGTTTTTCTTGGCTCTCTATCCTTGAACTCATGTTCTTTAGTTAATTTACTTCTTGTGGGAACATTAACATCCACCACATTCACATTTGTAATGATTTTTTATATCTTAGCAATAGGTTGAACCTTTGCTATTGCCATAAATTTCCCATGAAATATTTTCGGCATTTTAACAAACTTTGGACAATCTATCATTTTATGTCCATTCAAGCCATAGATGCAGCATGCATATGAATATGTCTTTTATGGTTTTTGATTTGGTTGTGTTACCTCTATGGTTGCCACGATGGTTTGCTTTTTTTTGTTTTTGCATGTCTCCACATTATGATTCGTCATCCCACAATTTGTGCAATGTTTGTCATCTTCCTTATATTACTATGTGTTTTTGTTGGTGCTGCATGTTTGGTATTTTGTGGTACTTAAAAGGCACTCCTTGCTTCTGTAGTAGTCATGCCTTCTTCACACAACATTATTGCCTCCTTATGTTGTTATAATGTTGACCGCTTCATCCTTGGAATCATAATTATGAAATATGATTATAAACTTGCTCTAAACACAATATTTAAAAAAAATTCTATGGTCGATACTTTTAAACAACTTTTAAATCCACTCATAATAAACCTCCATCCTCTTAGTCTCCTCCTGCTTCATATTTTTCAGCTCCATGTATATTTACTTGTCATTTTAAATCTTTCAATGACGTTTGCAAAATGCATGTGTAAACTCCAAAAAATACAGTTAGGGAATTTTGACATGTAATTATGACACTAATTTGATGTTATATCTTTTAGCATATAACTAAATTCATTAATGATATACTCTTCAAAAGTTTGAGCATTTGTTTTAACTATAAAATTGAACATTTGGATCAACATCTTTTTTGAAATCAAAATACTCAAAAGCTACCTTGTTTGGCTTAACATAATGGTCATTTTTGTGATCAAGAATTGGTGCAATTATAGTAGATGGTTTTTAATATCCTCTTATTGGATTCACTGCATCTACAATTTTGTACCCTCCAACAACCATTGAGTTCATCGGTGGTCCATTTGTAGTCCTATTCACATGAGTAATCATTATTGGATTTGTAAACACCATTTGAAATGCCTTAACAACTCTAGTAGTTGCTATTGGTATTACCAAATTCCCATTCAATTTCCTTCTTGTCAAAACTCCACTTGATCCACTACCCAATTTTTTTCCATTTCCAATTAATATTCCCTTTCTTACAACATCCATGGTGGGCACAACAATTATTTCAACTCTTGTGGGGGTGCAACAGGATAACATGAGCCACATTCGCCTGCTTTTTAACTATTTTTGTGATTACTTTAGGGGAAATATTCCTAGAATATTCTTGAAAAAATCTTTGAAAAAATTATATCTATTTTTTGGTCCCACATGTCTAGCAATATTTGTTTTGATGTGAAAATGCACAAAAAGAAAACCATGATTACATGTCATTTTTCCTCACACAATGTATAAACCCTTGAAAGTAATTTGACCATCTTTGAATCCACATATTCATGATCTCATGTTTCAATTGTGTACTTTGTTTGATCCAACTCTAGATTCTTTTGATGTGAGTATGAATGTGATATTTCATCCAACACATTCATTTGTGCCTTTGCATACTTAGATTATCATTGGTAATTTTTTTAGTCTTTTCAACCACATCGATATTGGTGTCTTCTCCACTGCATAATATTCCATTGGTTCATAGTAATCTAAAGATGCAGACTAATACACAAACCTGGGTTATATACCTCCTTTAACTTCCCTTCCTTAGCTAGTCGTTAATTCAAGACTTGAGATTTCCTATGATTAATCAAGTACTATAGAAATCCTTGCTTTGTTTTGATCTCCTTAACTCTAAACCACATACTACAGCTGAAAAGTATATTGCACCCACTCATTTGGGTGAGTAGTCAATTACATCTCTTTCAATGGAGATTATCATTTGTAACTATGTTTTTTTGAAAACCCCTAATCCATATTTCACACCGTACCATCTCTTGTGGTAGAAATGATTATGCACTGTAGGTCTTTCTTTTGTTTTTAGATTTTGTTTATCCAACATCTATAGAATAACAAAAAAAATTGTAAAACATCTTTTCATTACTATAAAAAAAAGGAAAAAAATTCCCCACAAAATGGTTACCAAATGGTAGAAGTGAAATTTAATTCCTACATAATTACTCCACATTACTACACTTCACATGCATACATCCATTATTTTTGCATTAATTTTCAACACACTTAACATTCTCATGTTAAAACACCATATTCATGGTTATTTCATATAATCAAAATCTGCATTTTAGAATACATTGAAAAAAACTCTAGAAACAAAATTACAATTTATTTCATCATATTTTGATATTACAAAAAATTCACACAACAATATAAACATAGAATTCAATGCAAAAAATTGTGTTTTTATGTATTATTAAAAACATGAACTAAAATTATAATAGAATCCCATGTTTTGTTGAAAAAATCCAAAACAACAATAAAAATCTATGGTATATTCAAAACAAAATTTGTAGTTTTCTATTACAAATACTTATAACTCCTCTTACTTTTCCCAAAACTATGTTTCTAATAATGTTTTCCCTATTCCCCAAATCTTCCCTTTTTGGGTAGTCCTAAGTCACATCATCATGATTCAAAACCAACAAAAATTTGAAAATTCAAAAATAACAAAGTTCCCTAATTAGTCCCTATCCTAAATGCTTGTTCATCCAAAATCATGTAATCATCCAACCCCTTTAACATAAACCTAAGAACTTCAATAGTTAAGTAATAAAGAATAATTGAAGTTCTTTACCATGATGATGCACATTTGGTTGAAGATTTGGGGGGATTTCATTTAGATAATTAATGATGAGGCTCACATTTGCACTTGTCCTACTAGATTTCCTTCCACTTTAAAATTATCAAGGTGTTCATTTTTGGTGGATTTACAACAAGGATTATTTCCTACATTAGTATTGAACTTAAAAGGACTTTACCTTTAGATAAGGGGGTAGTTTGGAAATGATGTGAATTAGGATGGTTTCAACCATTTGTGATGTGTTTGTAAACAATGATAGTTATAGTTGTCAACATGGTAGCACATGATATTTGTTAGGTGTGGTATGTTAGTTACTTCATTAAATTAAAAACTTTCCAATATCATACAATTTTGATAAAAATATGTGAAAAATTGTAAAAAACATGTTTGTGTAAAATCCATGGACTTCAAAATGTAAAAATGGCACAAAAAAAATACAATTTATTTTTATATAGATGATGTTTTTTTTGTATTTATGAAGCCTTGATTTGAAGTATGTGTGATTTACATTTTAACTAAATTTATATAATTATCATGATGTAATTTTGCAAAAAAAAAAAAAAGTTTTGTGTTTTAAATATGAACATTCATGTATGTATTTCAAAAACAATGTTTCATCTATTTGAATATTTAAAATATTGAATACATACAAATGTCATTCATATTAACCATAACACGGAACTCCTACAATTTTTATTCAAGCTTATGAGGCTTAGTAAGTTTGTGATGCATTAAGTTTAATGTTAAGTTAGGTTAACTTAATTAATTTGGTTTAATTGTTGGTTAATGGGGAACATGTTAAATTATTTCATAAATGGGGTTCAAAACCCCCCTGCAATGTGGATCATAATTCACTTTTGGTGATTTGGGATTCTAATACCTTGTTCTTACTATGTGTTTTTATACTTTTTTGTGTTCATGATTTTTGTAGTTTTGTGAGCATTGTTTGGAAATGGTTTTTGTCATTTGTCATGTGTGTGTGTAAACAATGATAATTGCATGTACCAACATAATAGTGCATTTCAAAGTATTCATTATTGAATATTGAAAAATGTGTTTCATTTTATGTGTTTTTCCACATGGCAAATACACTTTTACATTGTTAATCCACTAATTAATTTAAAATATTATAAATGTGAATTTGTAATTTGATGTGTTTGATGTTACAAGTTTGTTTGAACAAAAACATTTAATCAAATATTGTTTAGTCATTGGAAATGTTTAATGCTAAACAATATTTCAATGCCTTTTGAAGCACCGTCCTAAATAAGTGTAATTCTTTGGATAAATACAAGCATGTTTAAATGGTAATTATATGTTTTTCTTGTTAAAAATAGACAAGTATATAATATATCTTTGCTCCTTTTAAAGATGTGATAGACAATGTTGATAAAAATTGTGAGAGATAAATTTGAGTGAATGAATTTTTATTTTTTTTCATTATTCCTATTCTAATTAAAGATTTGTCATCTTTGTTTACAAAAACTTTAAACACCTTCAAGACTAATTGTGTTTTTTTAGTGAACCAAACGTTTACAACTAATGATTATTGATAACAATTTAATGGTGTTTTGGGTTCTTAAATGGAAGAAGTGGTATTAAAAATTTTAACCTTCAAATATTTTTTGTATTGAAAAACATATGTAATTAATTGAAATTTAAGGTGAGGGTCATGACATTCTCATTATTATTATCAAATGCAAAAATGATAACATTTGCAAGGTGTCAAACATTTTAAATTATGTTCATCAACATTAACCTTGCACACATTCTTGAGTATGTGATGGTTTTGGGATAGATGTAGATGAAACTCTTCATTGGCTTTAATTTAATGTTTATTATCAATAAGGTGTAGTAATAAACAAACCAACCAAAAAACACGTCAAGCTACCGCCAAAACTCTATAAAAATTGTAATTTTGTTAGATATATTTTTGTGATGCCATTTTGATGCCATGTTAATCATGGAATTTAGTGCTAAATGACCCTATGAATGTTAAAAAATTCAAAAATATTATTTTGGGCTTTGATTTTAATAAATGACCTTTGAACTTGAACAATAGTTGCATCAAAATTAGTCAATTTTGTAAATTATTAAACTAAAGACTCTGTTTATAAAGGAATTTTGATGGGAAAAAAATTGAAATGATGTTAATTAATTATCCACACTCAAAAAACATTCACAATTTGAAATTTGAAAGTTGTGAAATTTGAAAAAAATTAAAATTAAAAATCTATTAAACATAATTTCAAAATTTCAAAATTTTCTTACAACATGTAAATGGGGTGTAATGTACATGACATCTGAAACAAAGTTTTAGTTTATGAAAAAAAAAAAAAACATTAAATAATTGGCATATTTTCATACAATTTGAAATTGAAATACTTTTTCAAAACGAAATGTAGAATTTGTAGACTTTAAAAAAAAAGTTATTCATTAAAGTTAATACAAAAAATGTGATGTATTGTAAAAAAATGTATTTTTAGTAACATATTGCAAAAGATTTCATCCCAAAAATCTTTTCTATGAGAAAGTGAAAATGACCACAAAAAGGATTATAGTCTTTGAATCCTTTGTCATTGTTGGCTCATTCGATTGTGATCGCACCCAATACATCTTTACAACCCTTTTAAAAATATGATTATTTTATGTTATTAGGTTTTTTCCAATCACCTTTACTTCAAACACCAAGCAAAGTTAGTGGTTACATCAAACTTTATATTAATGTTACTAATGTCATAATTGTAATACTTTTATTCAAATAAATGAATCCTTCATCTTCACACTTGTTCCTATACATGTACACACACAATTTCATCATAAACATATTCACATTTTCAAAAATTGATATAGATCATTTGTTTTTAGCAAAAACTTTACAATAATGTCGTGCATTCAAAAACTTTCAAATACTAATATAGTTCCTTGTAATCTCTCCTTAATTTCTAAGCACTAATGGGTCCATTCCTGTCCCCATATCCTATTTTGGCATCATTTTGTGAAAGGTAGTTCATGTAATTACTTTTGTAACTATTAGTGTTAAATTGACATAAATCAAACTTACCCCAATTGCCTTGCCTTGCTTGTTTGTTGCGATGCCAAATAATTGATTTGATGATGTTTTGTATGCTATAAAAGAATAAAATATTTTTATTAAATTGAATATATTTTCAATATATTGAATGATTCAATTCATGGCAACCTATTTACATTTTAATTACATAGTTTACTTTCTTCATTAATTTTCACCTTATGTTTTTCTACATGTTGAAAAAAAAGAAAGTAATCTCCCCTTGTGGAAAACTAATTTAATTATATTTCATTGCTGAAATTTCAAGAAATTAAAATTAATCGACATTTCTAACATTATCAACCTTTTTATGTTGTTAAATATTTACATCAATTTTTTTTTTCTAGATCTCTTAGGTGTATTTTTAAAATCTCATCTTTAGTGTTACAAAAATGAACTTATGTGTGCAATCGTTATAATTCAAGTCCAAAACACACACTTTGACTTCAAAGTATGCCTCATGATTTTTTAGTCTGTCCAAAAAACTCATTGGGGTGCATGCTTTTGTGTGTGTGACTTTGTTATAAGTTTAGATAGTGTTGGGTGTTGACTTAGGTAATGTAAACAATTTATGGTTGTATTATATTTCATAGGATGTGAAATACAAAGATGAATGGATTATGCATGAAAGTTTGAAGGTTTATTCATGAGAATTTGAGTTGCACAATGCATGAGAATTGACTTGTTCAAATTGAAATGAGTTGTTATCTTTAAAGTTCGATAATAAAGGACTCATAAAATATTATATAAGTTTAAAAAATAATAATAAACCTTCTTCTTGTTGATAGAATCAAAGAGATCCCAATATGGTTGGTTGATCTTTGTGTTGTGTAAACAATTTGATTACAAAAATTAATTTTGAATATCAAAATTATGATTTAAAATTTGATATTCATGAAAAATGAACCATCTTGAAATGGAAGACCAATATTTTGGACATGAACCAAAAATTCATTAATATTGTGTTTATCAACTTTAATCATTCTATGGAAAAACGTGTTAATACAAATTGTGGAGAAAAGAAGAAAATACATTCTATTATTTTTCACCTTTGTTCTCCATATTAGTTTTTTTTTCTACCCCCCAAAATTCACATGTCAAGGTGTTTATGCATTTATAATGAAAGTGACCATAATAATGGAACTTGACTTTTAGTTTGTAATATTGTATTCATAAATTTAGTGTCCAAATCCCAACAAGTTTAGTGTCATACATGTTGTTCAGTAGGTAGCTTTGATCTATCAAACTTGAACATTGAATGTATTGAAATTTGGCAAATTTGTTGCAATATGGGCTTGAAAATAAAAAATTTAGAACAAAATTTATTGGATCATAACAATTTTTTTTCACAAATGATTTTTTTAATAAAAAAATTCCCCAAGTAAAAATTAAAATTTCCAAGTTAATTTTGTGGCTTTTGATGTGTAAATCATGGTTGTACCAAATCAAAATTCAATTAATTTAAAAATATTTTGGACAAAACTTGATAATTGTGGCCTTTTCATTTGGTGGCATGGTGCATAACCTATGGGGTGTTTATGTCCTGATCACTTTGATAAAATTGAAGCCCAATTTGAAATCTGAAATGATACAAAATTTGGTAACCAACAAAAATGTAAATGACATGTATTGTAAAACATAAAAGTTTGTTTTGATCATTTTTGTGCAATTCAACTACTAGCAACCATTTTCAAATTCTTATACAACAAAAAAAAAAATATTATATGTCACATTAACACTAGTGTTGCATGGGCCATTAACTTAAGTGTGAATAAGACTATGATGATAGAGTTCAATTGAAGAAAAAATATTTTAAAATATAAATTAATTTCCAATAAAAAAATTACCCCAATTTTTAAAAAAAATAGCATTTGAGTTTTTAAAAAAATTGCAAAAAATTAGTAAATGTTCAATAACTTTTGCATTTTAGGTTTAAACATTACCAAACCACAAACCACATCAATACACCTTTATTCATTCAAGGCTTTTCGATAGTACAAAAGCACATTGATGAGGGTTGTGAAAAGCACATTGATGGGGTCACAACCTTGATTTGGAAATCTCAACATGAAAAATAAAACAACAAAGCATCACACAAGAAATCAACAATCTTTCCATTCAAAAATCCCTAAATAATGCACATTACTATATGACACACAAAGTAAAACAATACTTTTGTCAAAATTCATTTAAAAACTACATCCATAAATGACACAAACATTTAACAAATATTTCCAATGGAAATTCCCCGTGCAAACAATGTGAGACAAGTTGGAAAGCTTTTTGCAAAATAAGAACCCTCAAAACACAAAGCAATCCTCAAGAAAATCCACTTTAAAAGTATCCATCTTCCCATGAAAAGAAAAAAATATATATATATCATTTGAGTTTCATGAATTTTTCTTTGTTTGGCCATTCAAAAGTGTGTCCAAATGGGTGTAGCAAAATGAAACAAACCAAATAAAGGAAGTGAAGTTGGGTTGGTGTTTTCTTCATTCCCCCTTGAAATTGTTTATGGCTTAATAAGGTTTGCTTTGATTTGATGAAGCTAGGGTAGGATATTTTCAAAGCAAGCCGTCTAAAAAGCCAATCCAAAATTGGTTCCAAAATAGTGCTTGGAAAAGCTTGGAACTTGATTTAGGTTGTATTGTACAATTCCTACTCACAAACTCCACACATTTGAACTCAAATACCAAAGGCTTTGAGAGTAGTAGTAGTTAGCCATCTTCATAGTTTCTCTTGCACATTAAGTTTTTACCAAGCTTTTAACTCGAGAAGGATTTCATATTTAAAGAGAGAGAGAGAGAAGAGCTCTAGATCTAAGTTGATCCATGTACAATAAACACAATGAGAAAGGTGGTAGCTCTACACAAGGAGGAGGTTGTTGCAGGTCTTTCATGTTTACTTCAATGTTTTCAAATGCAAGGTGAAGTTTTTGACCCATTTTTGACTCCATCTAGCTCTTGTTTCTTCCATCTCACAAGGTAAAGAAGAAACTCCATCACCTGCACAAAAGAAAAGAAAGTTTGAAGGCTTTGGGTTTATTCAAAACAAACAACCTCAACTTGATGATAAGTATAAAAGAGCATTTAGAGTATAGGGTTTAGCAGGATGCTACTCACTCCAAGCTGAAGGTTAATAAGTTGGGTGCACACAAATTTGCATGTATTCGGATGGCTTCTTACTTTGGTATATTTTCTAGAGGTGTAAAGTCCAAGATTTGGAATTCAAAGGGAGTTAGTGATCTGGCTAGTAGCGTTTAACCCAACACTCATTATTCTCTCCCAATCTGGCAAAATTGCAATATAAGTTCTCTGGAATCTTTGAAAGCTTTTGGAATCATGATGAATCCATGGGCGCAAATGATTTTACCTCATGTGGATCTCGCAAAGAAAATGATGCCTTTGTCTCTTTGGGCACGGACGTAACCAGAATGCCACAACCATGTTTCAAGTCTTTCAACACCTGGAGAAAGACACACACACACACACAATTTCAACAACTTTCTATTACAAGAATCCAGAAACATTGAACATGAGATCTGCAATTTATAGGGAAAAATTTGCACATATAAGATCTCATGAATGAGAAACAGAAAACAAGAAATTCTTACTTTGAAAGCATCTTCATCTGTTCGGTCATCACCAATATAGACTGGGAATACCTCACTGGAGTCAGCAAGTCCTGCCAGGCCAGATCCAACACTAAAAGAAATGAGCTTTCCTTTTTGATCATCCTTGTTATACATGTCAACTCTTAGAACAAAGTTCAAGAATTCATCATCATGTTTTTGCAGAAATGGGTGCCAATTTCATGCACAAAAAACATGGCTCAATTTACTCTATAAGCCTAATGTATGTACATATATTACATATATACATATACACATATAAGAAGAGCTTTGGTGCAGTGTAGGGGATGAGGAAATGGGGCTTTTTTCAGCTGTTGGCTACACTTAGAGTACTCACCAAGTGAAGATAGAAGAAAGTCTACAGCTTTGCCCTTATCCCATGCGATAGCTGGACGAATCTCCAAGACCTGTAGATTCACATTGGGTCATGTTGAGATCTGAGCATCATCATTAGTTACATGGAAAATCCATCAATTTTACATTACAAATTCACACTCTCAATTACTAGCACTCAAACAGAAAACCCAAGAATAATACTAACCAACAAGAATTATATGTTACTTTGCAAGTCAGAAAAAATTGCAAGTTTCATGTATTTGGTTTGTCATATAACATTCTAATTATCAAAGAAAGCACAGCAGACTTTAAGGGCATCAACAACAACTGCATTAAAAAACACCAACACCACCAACAACAACAACAAACAAACAAAACCCATTTTCACAAGGTCAAATTGATGCTCGGCTTCAGAAGCAATCACACAGGAAGTAGACTACCTGACAGACTCAAATTATATGGAAATTTACCTTGCGGCCGTGAGTCAGATTTAATGTTGGATAATCCTTCAATACATTCTCCACCTTTTCAGCTAATGCACCCCAGCTCTGTTTTCCACAAAGCAAAGAGTGTGAAACATCAGGCTGCCCAATTTGGGATGGTTATCTCACAGACACAGACAGAGAGAGAGAGAGAGAGAGATGAATCTACCTCTTCTTTGACACGGCGGAAGTGAATAGTTACACAGAATCTATTGTGCTCAACTCTAGCTCCTCTGACGCCTTTTGAACTCTCACTCAAAATTTTGCACACCTGTGGAGGAGGGGGTTTGAATCACCCACCATGTGTAAAAACTCCATCAATAACATTTTCCATCACAATTTGCAACATCACAGTTTCGTTTTAGTATCCCATTGAACCCCAAAACTGAAGTTGGGGTACAAACTAAATTGTGCTCTCAGGCATGATTGCTTTCTAAATGAGAGATTTCAGAAGACATTCAGTTTAAATTAACTTCATGCAAAAATTATGCAGACAACAAGATGACCTAAGTCTACTGAATTTTTCCTTTGTTTTTCTTTTTTTGAGTTGCAATTTCGAAGAGCAATCTGAACAGTGTGACGAGCTTCAAATATATTATGGTATAGTTCAACAATGCTGAGTTTGATTCAAATCACATGTAGTTTATAGTAGGTCCTTGGAGTTGTTGAATGACATACCTCATCCATCAAAGGCAAATACTCACTAGCCGGCTGAAAGAGGACCACATCATTTCCCTACAAAATGCAAACCCATGTAGATGCAAACATTGAGTCTACTAGTTCACAATTTGTTTTGAAGAATCAAGCCAAGTTGATTGCAAAATGGATTCAGATTCAAAGCACTGGGTGGATTTATTAGTAGATCCAGAATATTTGTCACCAAGGGTTCAATAACAATCATCATAGAAATTGGAGCTGGACACAAAAAGAAGTAGACTAGATCAGAGCAAAAGACACCCATTTCAAGAGCTGCAAAAACAAGCCACTGAGGAAAATTTTCAGTACCATCTTGTCTTTGACTCGAGTGCCTTTTGCCTTGAATCCGTTGGTGGCATCGGCAGGACCCATGATATCCATACCGTGACTCCCTGCATAATACAGCTCTGCTAGTTGTACAAATTCATAGACCTGCACAGCAAAAGTCACCACCACCCGCACATGACACACACAGAAGTTTCTCTGAATTCATAGAGAGAAAAAAAGACTGCAGCTTCAAAATAGGTAGTAGTAATACAAGTAAGCTTGACATGATCCCCAGGGAGTTTCAAAACAAGCAAAAAGATCTATACATGATCACATCTTTATTTAATCCAGTAGTATGATCTTTCTCTAAGCCTGGCAACTTGAAAATGCAACTCAAAAATGTAACTTGAAAATCTCAATGATCTGAAAATTCAGCTGCCATTGTCTTTTGATCTCAAGTCAGTTGCATTCAAGTTGTGTCTTCCTTTTTAGTTGCATATTTCGAGTTGCATTTTCAAGTTTTGTTCTCAGAATCTTGACAAATAAATTGATGCAACGTACTGACTTCAGATCAAAGCTTCAGAGATCAATATTAGAATATACTTGCAGGGTGTATATGGACAGAGCACGGGTGCAATCAGGAGGAAGGCTGCACTGGGAGTGAGCTGCAAGCTCAATCATGGAGAGCAGGAATCCGCACAAATCTATGCAATTCTTTTTTGATTTGATGGAAAAGAGACAAGCTAGAAGAACAACAGCTCATTACTAGTACTTTTGAGAGAGAGAGAGAGAGAGAGAGAGTTCAAAAAACCTTTGGTCTAGCTCTTCCACTGATGATTGCAGTTGGAAAGTAGGTAGCAACTTCCTTCACTATAGCCCGCATCTATACACACCCACCCAAAAATCTTGAAGAAAATTCACACGAAAAAACACAATTGAACTTGTTGAAAGTTGTACACCAAATTGACAAAAAAGATTCAGAGATTGCATAGACAAACCCAGGTCTGAAAAATCATGAAGCAGCTTTTTTACAGAACCTCTTCAACATGATCACCTAAAAGCATATTTACCAGTTTAGCTCTTGATCACAGCTCTGAGAGTTGGTATCCATTGTCAAGCATTTCTTACACAGTCTATCATGCTATATAAGGTACTCAATTTTTGTTGCTGCAAAAAAATAAGAAACAGAAAGAGAAAAGAAAAGAAACGCCATGGAGCTCAACAAGAAGAATTGGGTCAGCCTCAATGCCGATGAATCAGACATCTACAATTAGTAGAAGAAGAGCTTAACCCCACACCACAAGTAAGTACTGTTGTATGAATTGCTCTTCAAGGGTGTGCAGGAAGAAACTTGGAAGAGCTTGGAAACTAACAAAATGTGTGAAGGAAAAAACATGGATACATGTGTCGTAAGACAAATCTTGGCAAACTTTTCTCTCTCCAGGCAGCCAGGCAGAAATGGTTTTTGAAATACAGTAAAGTTTCTCGTACATCATCTGACATGTGAGCTTGGTCGGGATCATCGACAATTGGTGAAAGAGTGCCGTCGTAATCCAAGAACACAACTACTTGCTTTGCCTTTGCTTCCACCATCAGTTTCTTGAACATGCGCACAGCTGATGGACATTGCTTCTTCTGCAGCTCCTCAGTTGACACACAGAATAGCCCAAAACCCCCAAAACCCCAAAACCCAAGTTCTTGTCTTTAAATCTCACAAAGTCTGTGAACTCCTTGAATGTACAAACAAACAAACAAACAAACAAACAAGAGCTCTAGAGTTGACTCTCTCAATCCTTCCAGAAGTTTCCATCAATGAGACTCTATAATTGTACACGTCAAAGCAGGAAGAACACTCAGAACTAGACTGAGGACCGAGGTCAAAGGTCCAAGTCCTGAAGAAGATTTAGATGAAGTAGAAGTCAATGAGGAAGAAATGTTGAAAGAATCTGAAAGAGGCTAGTGGGGTTGAAGCCCATGTAGAGCTTTGAACAATCAAGCTTTTTTTGCTTACCACCCAAGCTGTATATGCAGCTGTTGCTGCTGCTGATTGCCTGAGCTGCATGTCATAGGTGCAGGATTGAGGAGACTCCAGAGTATGATCATGATCTGAGGCATGAAGAGTACTAGAGTGGAAGTGAGGGGGAGATTGAGCTTTCATGGCATCTAGCCATGTGAGCAAATGTCCCCCCGGCTGCTTGTGCATGTCTGCTCCTGTTGCATGATATGCTGCAGGATTGATCATGTGTTTCTTCTGTTGCAATCTGCAGAGAATCGGCATTGCTTGTGCAGCTGCAGAATATGATGATGGTGTCGATGATGCAGAATCTAGTGGTGGTGGTGGTGGTGGTGGTTCTGTTGCTGCTGCACAAACAGTACTGATGTATTTTGTTTTTGTTGTTGCAGATCTGATGAAGGTGCTCATAGCTGCAGCAACTGCAGTAGCAGCTGCTTCCGCAACTAAACTAGTTCTCTCTGCAGCTGCAGCTATGACGTTGGATTCAAAGCTTGCAGCTCGAAGAAGCTCCTCCACTGCAGCTACTTCTCTGTCTCCTGCACAGCTATGATCCTCGTGCTTGAACAGAGCCTCAAGGCTCAGCTTCTGATCTGCACCAGGGACTATCTCTCCACCACGACTGAGCTTTAACACCATGATGTTTCTCAATTTGCTCTAGATCTGTGCGCGCGCGCGTGTGTCTCTGTGTGTGTGTCTTTCGATCTTGATAACGTCCTGCTGCGAGCAATAGTTGCGACAAAAAAATAATGTGTACACTGACTAGCTAGGAATTGAACTCTCGATCTCACGTCACGGCTTTTATACTGCTTGATTATTCATGCCCGGATGATGATGATGAACAAGATGATTCTTCATGGGATTCTAGAAAGCACTAGTTACTCAAAATTGCACTCGTGTGCGTGGATTGCTACAAAACACAGGACGAAGCATGCAAGAGCTATATATACAATCTGAACTATTTCACAGATTGATATTCTACAATGTGAGCATATTGTATTATAATCGATCGAGATGAAGACTAGATCAGTGCATGCATTGGTTTGATCTCGTGAAAAAATTTCCCAAGCAAGCAAGCAACCATATATATCATGCAGGATGGATTCCCTCAGGAAAATCACAGAGACGACGTGCAAAATGCTTCGTCTTGTTCTTGTTCTTGTTCTTGTACGCGCTTCTCGCATGAATGAATGAATGAATCTATCTATCTATCGATATGCACTAGAAGCAAACAACGCGACGCGAGTCTAAGGAACAAGGATTTCAAGCCCCAAAAAACAAACACCTGTAGACACTATCTAGTCTGCAATTCTCGAGACGTCTGTCGAGACGATTCTCGAGTCTCTCGCTCTCTCTCTCTCTCTATATATACGCAACAGATTCTCGAGCAACAGTCGGGAC
>Ga0209208_10006361_pt1 | contig 16287 bp, 12 predicted proteins | sample S1TSphfallax_3_FD_187694 | JGI IMG/M metagenome (GOLD analysis project Ga0209208, IMG submission 187694) | Host-associated microbial communities from peat moss isolated from Minnesota, USA - S1T2_Fd - Sphagnum fallax MG (SPAdes) (version 2) | ecosystem: Host-associated > Plants > Peat moss >...
TCAAGCAACTCGCCGCCCGGCCGGCCGCGCGCGAGCTGCTGGTCGAGCGCCCGGGGCTGCACATCCGCCTCACCGCCGGGGCCGGGCTGTGAGCCCGGACGTCACCGCGAAACTGCGCGCCGCGCGCGGCTTTATCTTCGATATGGACGGCACTTTGGTCCTCGGCAGCGCGGCCGGCGGCGGTTTTGCGCCGCTGCCCGGCGCGCTTGAACTTTTGGCCACGCTTAAAGAGCGCGCCATCCCCTTCGTGGTGTTCACCAACGGCACCGCCAAACACCCGCACGCCTACGCCGCTTCGCTCCGCCAGGCTGGCTTCACGCTGGATGATTCGCAGATGATGACTCCCGCCAGCGCGGCGGTGGATTGGCTGCTGGCCCAAAACATCTCCCGCGTGCGCGTGCTGGGGCAGGAGGGGCTGATCGCGCCGCTTGAGGAGGCCGGCCTGCGCGTGATCGCCCCGGGCGACCCAGCCACCGGCGCCGAGGCCGTGCTGACCGGCTGGCACAAGGATTTTGCGCTGAGCCAGCTCGAGCTCGCGGCGCGCGACATCTGGGCCGGCGCCCGCGTCACCAGCGCCTCCAACGTCGCATATTTCGCCACCGCCGGCGGCCGCGCGCTCGGCCACAGCTTCGTGATCAACGCCGCGATCAAGGCGCTCACCGGCAAATCCGCCCTGGTGCTCGGCAAACCCTCACGCTTCGCGATGGCGAGCGCGCTGCGCCGCATGGGCCTGCCGCCGCGCGCCGCCCGGGGGATTGTGGTGGTGGGGGACGACCCGGCGCTGGAAATGCGCCTCGCCCGCAATTGCGGCGCCACCGGCATCGCGGTCACCACCGGCGTGCAAGACCGCGCCGCCCTGCAAGCCGCCCCGCCGCGCGCGCAAGCGCACGCGATCCTCGACGGATTAAACCCGCTCCTCACAAGCCTCGGCGGCACGGCCAGCGAAAGCCCGTAATCTCCGCCGCGTTATTTCGCCTTTGTTTTTGACCCGCGGCCCCCCACCTAACCCTCTGTAAAGATCAAGGGAGATCGCCATGTCCAAACCACGTTTCGAGCTATTCGCCTTCTGGCTCACCTCCGCCACCTACCGCGTGCGCGTCGCCCTCAACCTCAAAGGCCTCACCGCCACCGAACACAGCATCAACCTGCTGGAGGGCGAGCAGCGCAGCGAGTCCTTCCTCAAAATCAACCCGCTCGGCGCCATCCCCGCACTCATCGACCTCGAAGCCCAAACCCCAACCCCGCCCATCACCCAATCCCTCGCCATCCTGGAATTTCTGGAGGACATCCACCCCGCCAACCCCATCCTGCCGCCCGGCGCGCACGCCCGCGCCCGCGTGCGCTCGCTCAGCAACATGCTGGTGGCCGATACCCACCCCCTCATCGTCCCGCGCGTGCGCAACTACCTCACCAAAACCCTAGGGCAGGACGCCGCCGCCGTGCGCGCCTGGCAAATCCACTGGTTCACCACCGGCCTGCAAGCCTACGAACAACGCCTGCAAACCGAAGCCGAAACCGGCACCTTCAGCCACGGCGATACCATCACCATGGCCGATATCTGCCTCGCCAGCATCATGGCCGTGCTGCCCGTGTTCAAAATCGAGGTCCCGGAAATCCCCACCATCGACCGCATCTACCGCGCCCTGCAAACCCACGAAGCCTTCGCAAAAGCCTCGCCGCATCTGCAGGAGGGGGCACCGAAGTAAAGAAAGAAAGCGCTTCTTTTTTGAAAAAAAGAAGCAAAAAACTTTTACTCACTCTGGGCTACGGGCGCGCCACCACCTCAGCCCCAGCGGAATCAAAAGTCTTTTGCGGAGCTTTTCTACAGAAAAGCGACCGCTTACTTTTGCTCCCCCGCCTCCGCCACCAACCCATATTTCTCCGCCAACGCCCACACATGCCGCGGCACCATATGTTTCATCCGCGCGGGCTCGGCGCGGCGCAGATGCAGGATGGTTTCCACCGCCTTCATTTCCACCCGCGCACGCGCGAATTCCAACCCGCGCGGGCCGAAGCGGGGCATTACCCAGCCCATGATGCCGCGCAAAAAATTCGGCATCCGCCGCAGTGGCAACCCCCCGGCGGCGAGGCGGGTATTTTCCATAAACCCCTTCACCGCATTGGCGCGTTTACCGGCCGAGCCGGGGGCGGCAAGTGCCACCTCATCGCCCAGCAGCTCCAGCAGCTCCTGCCCCCGCGCATTGCGGATCAGCAGCCATTGCTGCCCCTGCCCGGCCATGTAGCCAACGGTGATGTCCGCGAGGCTGTTGGTGTAATCCACGCAGGTGCGGCAGGTCATCGGGAAAAAATCCGGCGGCAAATCCGAGATCGGGAGTTTCAGGAACGGGATTTTCCGCCTGCTGCCGTCCTCAAACCGCAGCTCCACATGGTAATCCGCCAAAAACTCCAAATAGGTGACGCTCTCGGGCTTGTCCGACAACAGCGAGAGAAAATGGTGGAAATTCGCGGTGGTCGTGTTGTCCGAGCATGGCGTGCCGATGACGTAGAGCCGCTCAAACCCCAGCTTTGCCTCCAGCGCGCGCAAAGCATAAACCTGGCAGGGAATCCCGATGATGGCGAGGCGTTTATGCCCCGCCGCCCGCGCCGGCTCCAGCAGCGCCAGCAGCGGCGCGTAGCCCATGCGCATGCCCCGCACGGCCGCCATGCCCTCCGCCCTGGTGATGATCACCGGCACCGGGCGCCATTTATCGGCCGCATCCGGCGCCATGGTCAGCACCGCGTCCACCGCCCCCGCCTCCAGCAATTTCTGCGCAATCCTGGTGGTAATCCCGGTCCATTGCGCGCCCTCGGCCGGCGCCTTCAGCCGGGCCCGGTACATCGCCCGGTAGGGGCCAAAAAACGCCTCATCGCCGCGCGCCGCGTCCCGCACCCGCCCATGCACCCTGGCCTCCAGCGCCGGGTAATCGGGCTGAATGAACTGGCACGCCGCCGCGCAATCCTTCGGGCTGGAGGAGCGCGAGACCCCGCAATCAGTGCATAAATGCCGCTCCGGTGCCTCGGCCAAAGGCGGCGACCATATCGCGGCTGACTCGTTCATCCTGCTCTCCCTTTGCAGGCATTGGGGCGGACGAGGTGAGGACAGTCAAGCAAGCGGTTCTTTTTTTGAAAAAAAAGAACCAAAAAAACTTTTGTCCCGGGGCTATCGCCGCTCCACCAGCACCGCCCCAGCGGAATCAAAAGTTTTTTGCGCGCTTTTTTTCAAAAAAGCGCTACTTACTTGCCTTCAAAATAGCCAATTGCCCATAAATTATATTTACTCTGGATAAATTTTAAAACCATACCCCGTCTTTGGCTATAAAACCGGCGGCGCCCGGTCTGGCACGGTTCTCGCATTATTAAGCCCAGCAGCTAGGGTTCCGGTTGGCACGCGCCAATGCTGGTCCGAGAGCGGCAGCCTTGCGGGAGACATCCGCAGGGTACACGGCGGGACAAAAGCCCGGGAGAGCGTTTTGATGCGGGGTTCGCATGCGCTGTCCACACCCCCTCATCAAAACGCTCTGGCCTGGATCGTTTAAGGAGTGGATTAATGGCGTTTGGGTTCGGCGGCCGCGGCTACAAGCTGTTCTACGCGAGCGACATCCACGGCTCGGAGAAATGCTTCCTCAAATTCGTCAACGCCGGTAAATTCTACAAGGCGGACGCTCTGGTGCTGGGCGGGGACATCACCGGCAAAATGATCGTCCCGCTGATCCACCGGGACGGTAAATACCACGCCCGCTTCCTCGGCCGTGACTTTGTGGCCGAGACCGAGGCGGAGATCGCCGAGGTCGAAAAATCCATCCGCATGAATGGCTTCTACCCCGCGATCATGGAGCCGGACGAGCACGCGCATTTCCAGGCGGACGAGACCGCCCGCACCGAAATGATCGACCGCCTGGTGCTGAAATCCGTCGAGCGCTGGATCGATATTGCAGAGACGCGGCTGAAAGGTACGGGCATCCGCTGCTTCATCAACGCCGGCAACGACGATGATGATTATGTGGACGAAGCGCTGAAGAAATCCGACGTGGTGGAAAACCATGAAGGCGGCGTGGTCGATCTGGACGGTGATTTGCAAATGATCGTCTGCGGCTTTTCCAACCGCACGCCGTTTGATAGCCCGCGCGAGAAGGACGAGCCGGAGCTTGAGGCCTATATCAACAACATTATCCCCAAGTTGAAAGACCCGTCGAACGCGATCTTCACGCTGCACGTGCCGCCCTATAATTCCGGGCTCGATTCCGCACCCATGCTGAAAGATGGCGGCGTCGTCACCAAAGGCGGCCACACCGTCATGGCCCCGGTCGGCTCCACCGCGGTGCGCAAAGTCATCGAGCAGGCGCAGCCTTTGCTCGGCCTGCACGGCCATGTGCATGAGAGCCGCGCCACCAAAAACATCGGCCGCACGCTCTGCATCAACCCCGGCAGCGAATATAGCGAGGGCATTCTGCGCGGCGCGCTGATCAGCTTCAAAGGCAACAAAATTCAGGGCCACCAGCTTGTCCAGGCCTGAATACAAACCCACCACGCAACCGGAGAATGAGTAATGTCGGTTAATTTCGCCCGCAAAGCGACAGGCCTGGTCCGCCAGGCCGGCGCCAAGGACGTGTTCGTCTACAACGTCAACTTCATCAACATCGCCATCGGCGTGGCGTTCATGTTCCTGTTCATGCCGAACGGGTCCTATCCCGGCGAGAATATCTATCTCTCCACCATTCTCTGCACGTTGTTCGTGCTGCCCACCTCGCTGGTGTACGCGATGTTCGCCTCCGCCATGCCGCGCTCCGGCGGTGAATATGTGTATGTCTCGCGCGCCATGTCGCCGCTGTTCGGCTTCGTCGCGAGCTGGAACTACACCATCTGGTGCTTCTTCTATATCGGCGTGCCGGCCGCCTTCCTCGGCAAATACGGCATCTCGGCCTTGTTCCGGGAGCTTGGCGTCAATCTCGGCTCGCCCGCGATGACCACCTATGGTGACTGGTTCAACACCCCTTTCGGCACCGCGATGACCGGCTCGATCCTCATCATCGCCTTTGCCGCCGTGTTCATATTCGGCGTCAGCCTCTACATGAAGATTCAAAACTTCACCTTCGTGCTCGCCAGCATCGGGCTTGCCTTCACCGCCCTGGTGCTGTTCCACCACACCCCGGCGGACGCGGTCACCCATTTCAACAGCTACGCCAACCAGTTCACCGGCAGCAAAGACACTTATAGCGATATCGTCAAAAATCTCGGCTCCGGCGCGGTGACCGAGGTGCCATTCAATCTCAAGCAAACCCTCATCTCGATGACCTGGCCCTTCACCGTGCTCGGCTTCTCGATCGCATCCGCTTATATCGGCGGTGAGATCAAGGGCGCCAACCGCTCGCAGCTCATCGGCATGCCGGGCTCGCTGCTCTACAGCGCCTTCTGGCTGCTGCTGGTCAGCTTCGTCACCCTGCACGCCTTCGGGTACGACTTCCTGGGCAATCTCGGCGCGGTCAACCCCACCGCCGTGAAGCTCGCCTTCACGCCCACCTTCTCCGAGCTCGCGGCCGCCCTCACCGGCCATCTCTGGCTCGTCATCGTGATCGGCGTATCCTTCGCGCTCTGGACCTATGCCTGGCTGCCGATCTATATCCTCACCGCCACCCGCAACCTGCTCGCCTGGGCGCTGGACGGTCTGCTGCCGGCCAAAGTCTCCGAGGTGAATGAGAGCACGCACTCGCCGCTCTTCGCCATATTGTTCTCCTCGATCCTCGGCATCGGCTTCCTCTGGCTCTACGCCTACGACTCCGCCTTCTCGACGATCTCCGGCTTCTTCGGCCAGGTCTGCGGCACCTTCATCCTCACCTCGATCGCCGCGATCGTCTTCCCCTACACGCAGAAGGACATGTTCGAAGGCTCGCCGGTCGCCTGGCGCGTCGGCGGCATCCCGCTGCTCTCCATCCTCGGCGTACTCAGCCTCATCGGCATGGTCACCATCGCCTGGGCATTTTTGAACGATCCGCAATCGGGCATCAGCTTCTCGGCACCGTTCATGATCTACGTGAACGCCGGCGTGTTCCTCTCCGGCTTCATCTTCTTCTACGGCGCCAAGTTCATCCAGGCCCGCCAGGGGATCGACATCAACCTCGCCTTCATGGAAATTCCGCCCGAATAAGGATTGGCGTTATGGATGGAATTTCTGAACATGACGTGATCGGCGCGATCGTTGGGGAGGGCGGCAAAGCCGCCCTGCTCGGCGGCCGCGCCGTCGCCATCGCCTGCGGCGGTGAAGTCCCGCCGCCGCTGCGCCGGCACTCCGCGGATATCGACATCGTCATCAGGGGCAAGGACCGCAAGGCGCTGAAATCCGGCATGGCCAAGCTCGCCTGCGAGCCGGCCACCGAATTCAACCTGCTCAACGGCAAGGAGCGCATGATCTTCTTCGCCGGCGAGACCAAAATCGACGTGTTTATCGACGTGTTTCGCATGTGCCACACCATCAATCTCGGTGAGCGTGTCGGCCTGCACCCCGTCATCCTGCCCCCGGCCGATTTGCTGCTCACCAAACTCCAGGTCGTCCGCGCCGAACGCAAGGACCTGATCGACATCGCCGCCCTGCTGCTCGGCAGCGAGATCGAAGCCGCGCGCATCACCAAAATCCTCGGCGCCGAATGGGGGTTTTGGCGCACCGCCACCGGCACGCTGGACACGCTGCGCGCCCAGGCCGCCGAAATCTGCGGCGACCAGGCGCTAACAACGGAACTGATCCAGCGTATCGACGCGCTGAACGCCCAAATCGCCGCCGCACCGCGCAGCATGGCGTGGAAAATGCGCGCGGTGATCGGCGAGCGCAGCACATGGTACGAACTGCCCGAGGAGCCTGATGCGGCGCCGGCTTGAGCGAAGTCAGCGGTCGCTTTTTTAAAAAAAAGCTCCGCAAAAAATTTTATCCTGGGCGATCGCGGTCCGACCAGCACCGCCCCAGTGTAAACAAAAGTTTTTTTGCTTCTTGCGTCCCGATGACGGAGCGGCAAAGCCGTGCAGTCTGAATCGGGCCGCCAGAAAAGGTTAAAAAAAGAAGCGCTTTCCTTATCCTCTAACTGGAGTTCCTATGGACCTGATCATCAACGGTGCCGATGCGCAAGCTCTAAAAGCCGCCGGCGTGGCCTTCTGCGCGGCGAGCTTTGTGGACATGCACGGCGTCTCCAAGACCAAGATGGTGCCGATTTCGCATCACGAACAAATGCTGGCGGGCTCTGAGATGTTCACCGGCGCCGCGGTGGACGGCGTGCCGCAGGCGGTGAGCGACGAGGAGGTGTGCTCGGTCCCCGATCCGGCCTCCTGCATGCGCCTGCCCTGGAAGCCGGAGATTGCCTGGTACGCCTCGGATTTGCGCTATCAGGGCCAGCCGTTCGAACCCTGCAGCCGCAATATCTTAAAGCGCCAATTGGCGCGCGCGGCCGGCCATGGGCTAAGGTTCAATTTGGGGATCGAGGCTGAGTTTTTCGTGTTTCAGGACCTGGGCGACGGCGCGTTCGCCCCGCTCTCGGCGCGCGCGCATCTCGCCAAGCCCTGCTACGATCTCTCGCGCCTGCTGGATAATTTTGACTGGATATCCGCGCTGGTGCAGGGCATGGATGCGCTCGGCTGGGACGTCTATTCCTTCGACCATGAGGACGGCATCGGCCAGTTCGAGATCGATTTCATGTACGCGGACGGGCTGACAATGGCGGACCGCTACGTGTTCTTCCGCATGATGGCCAACGAGCTCGCCGCCAAAGCCGGCGGCTTCGCGAGCTTCATGCCCAAACCCTATGCCGACCGCGCCGGCAGCGGCGCGCATCTCAACATGTCGCTGGCCGACCTCACCACCGGCGAGAATTTGTTCAAGGACGCAAACGACCCGAAAGGCTGCGGGCTCTCCGCACTCGGCTACCATTTCATCGCCGGGATCCTCAAGCACCTGCCGGCGATCTGCGCGGTCGTCGCCCCTACCGTCAACAGCTATAAGCGCCTGGTTAAGCAGGGCAGCGCGTCGGGCTTCACCTGGGCGCCGGTGCTGTGCTGCTACGGCAACAACAACCGCACCAACGCCTTGCGCATCCCGCTCGGCGGCGGCCGGGTGGAGCTGCGCGCCGCGGATTCCGCCTGCAACCCCTACCTCGCCGCCGCCATGGTGCTGGCCGCGGGGCTGGAAGGTATCGAGCAAAAGCTCGACCCCGGCGCGCCGAATACCGAGAACATGTACATGAAATCCGAGGCCGACCTGGCGGCGCTGGGCATCACCGCCCTGCCCGGCAGCCTGGACGAGGCGGTCACCGCCTTCGCCGCCGACCCGCTCAGCCGGCAAGTCTTTGGCCCCGCCATGTTCGACTCCTGGGTCAGCTACAAGCGCGAGGAATGGACCTCCTTCACCCGCGCGGTAACCGATTGGGAAAAATCGCGCTATTTGAATTTTTTCTAGAGCCTGATCGTTTGAGGTTGCCGCGCAACGCGCGGCGACCGAAAACGTGAATCACCCTCTTATCAAAGAATGAGAGCGCGATGACATGAAGTCGATCCATGAAATGGATCGCCTTCATGTCTGAATCGCCCTCTAGATATGTTTTAGAGGCGGATTCAGACATTCTGTGGGATCGCAAAGCGATTCCACGGAATGTCATCCGGCTCTAAGCTGGCGCAGCCATCAACTATGCCGCCGCTAACGCATTCGCCAACCAAAAATCTCATTTTCATAATATCGTCGAATTAAAAATTCCGAACCCGATCAACCCGTAACCGCACATATCTAAACATGAATTTTAACAAAACGTTATTTACAATGACAGACACGCATACATATGTTCCACGTGGAACATACGTCACACCCCCTGCCCCACTCTACCCTTTGGCACCGCCCCCCGCCCGGCCTATACTTCCACCAAAGGGAGGTCCAAAAATGTCCGGCTACGCCACGCATGAGGTCAGCAACCAGCCCGGCCCGCTCGCCGGCTTCAACCGCTTCACCGCGGACCGCGCTTTGGCCGAAGCCGTCGCCACCTTCGGCGCCGCCTGGGCCATGCCGGAGCTTACCGCCACCGGTGCCCGCACCGGCTCAGCCCACGTCGAAAGCCTCGCCCGCCTCGCCAACCGCCACACGCCCGAGCTGCGCACGCATGACCGCTTCGGCAACCGGATCGACGAGGTCGAATACCACCCCGCCTGGCACCAGCTCATGGCGATGTACCGGGCGGACGCCACCCATGCCCTGGGCTGGACCAGCCCGCGCCCCGGCGCCCATGTCGCCCGCGCCGGCCTCGCCTATCTCTGGACCCAGGGCGAACCCGGCATCGGCTGCCCCGGCGTGATGACCTTCGCCGCCATCGCCGCCCTGCGCCACCAGCCGGACCTCCTCGCCCAGTTTCAGGACAAAATCCTCAGCACCGCCTACGACCCAAGCCCGCTCCCGCCGGCCCAAAAAACCGCCCTCTCCGTCGGCATGGCGATGACCGAAAAACAAGGCGGCTCGGACCTGCGGCAAACCCAAACCACCGCCACCCCCACCAATGCGGGCACCTACGCGCTCACCGGCCATAAATGGTTCTTCTCCGTCCCCACCAGCGATCTGTTCCTCACCCTGGCCCGCACCCCGGCCGGCATCTCCTGCTTCCTCGCCCAAGGCTGGCGGGATGATGGCACCCGCAACCACCTCCTCATCCAGCGCCTGAAGGATAAATGCGGCAACCGCTCCAACGCCTCGTCCGAGGTCGAATTCCGCGGGCTGGAAGCCCGGCTCGTCGGTCCGGAAGGCCGCGGCATCCCCACCCTCATCGAAATGGCGCACCTCACCCGCATCGAATGCGCGCTCGCCTCGGCCGCCCTGATGCGCCAGGCGGTAACCGAGGCGCTGCACCACGCCGGCCACCGCATCGCCTTCCAACGCCGCCTCATCGAGCAGCCGATGATGGAAAACGTCCTGGCCGATCTGGCGCTGGAGGCCGAAGCCGCCATGTGGCTCGCCATGCGCGCCGCCGCCGCACTCGATGCCTCACCCCGCGACGAGGCCGAGCGCCTGCTCAACCGCCTCCTCGCCCCCATCGCCAAATATTTTGTCTGCAAACGCGCCCCCGTGGTCATCGCCGAAGCCCTGGAATGCCTCGGCGGCAACGGCTTCATCGAAGAGCACGTCATGGCCCGCCTGTACCGCGAAGCCCCGCTCAACGGCCTGTGGGAAGGCTCGGGCAACGTCATCTGCCTGGATTTTTTGCGCGCCCTCACCCGCGCGCCCGAGGCCCTGGCGGCCCTGCACGCCGAAATCGCCCAGGCAAGCGGCCTGCACCCGGCGCTGGACAGTTGGCGGCGCGCCGGCCCGCCCCCGGTCAACGAAGCCAATGCCCGCCGCGTGGTCGAATATTTCGCCCTCGGCCTCACCGCCAGCCTGCTGCTCCGCCACGCCCCGGAACCCATCGCCACCGCCTTCTGCGAAACCCGCCTCACCCCCAACCACGGCCTCGCCTTCGGCACCCTGCCCAGCCATTTGGCCCTCGGCGCCATCCTGGCGCGGGCTGCGATGTAGGTAAGCAAGCGCTTCTTTTTTTGAAAAAAAAGAAGCAAAAAAACTTTTGACTCTTCTGGGCTTCGGACGCGCCACGAGCAACGCCCCGAAGGACTCAAAAATTTTTTTGCGGAGCTTTTTTTTAAAAAAGCGACCGCTTACTTCCCCCCGGCAATTTCTCGACCCAGCCATGCCGATGATTTTCCTGGCGGCTTTGCCCTTCCCCCCTTAACTTGCCGGCAAACAAACAGAGAGTGTCACAGGTGAGCCAGGCCGTCTTCGCCCCCGCACGTACCAGCCGCACGGTGTTCCCGGTCCTCTGGGGCATCAGCTTCTGCCATATGCTCAACGACACCATGCAGTCGCTCCTGCCGGCGATCTACCCCATCCTCAAGGGCGGGTTTCACTTAAGCTTCGGCCAGCTCGGCCTGCTCACCCTGATCTTCCAAATCACCGCCTCGCTGCTGCAGCCTTTGATCGGCCGCTTCACCGATGCGCGGCCGATGCCCTATTCGCTCACCGCCGGCATGGGCTTCACGCTGCTCGGCCTGGTCACGCTCGGCCTGGCGCCGGATTACATCATGCTGCTGGGCGGCGCCGCGCTGCTGGGCATCGGCTCCTCCATTTTCCACCCGGAATCCTCGCGCATCGCCCGGCTCGCCTCCGGCGGGCGGCATGGCCTCGCGCAATCGGTGTTCCAGGTCGGCGGCAATTTCGGCCAGTCGCTCGGGCCCCTGCTGGCGGCCTTCCTCATCCTGCCCAATGGCCGCGGCGCGCTCGCCTGGTTCGGCTTCGCGGCGTTTTTCGGCATGGGCGTCCTCGGCCTGCTCGGCCATTGGTACAAGGCGCAGGGCCACGCCAAGCCGGCCGCCAAAAAAGCCGCTGCCACCCAAACCGGCCTCTCCCCCGCCCAGGTCAACCGCGCCATGGCGGTGCTGATCAGCCTGATGTTCTCAAAATTCTTCTACCTCGCCAGCATCACCAGCTATTACATCTTCTTCCTCATCGCCCGCTTCCACATGAGCACGCAGGACGCGCAGGTCGATCTGTTCATCTTCATGGCCGCCGCGGCCGCCGGCACCCTCATCGGCGGGCCGATCGGCGATCGCATCGGCCGCAAGCGCGTCATCTGGGCCTCCATCGGCGGCGTCATCCCCTTCACCCTGGCGCTGCCCTATGCCGGGTTCGGCGCCACCATCGCGCTCTCCATCATCATCGGCCTGGTGCTCTCCTCGGCCTTCTCCGCCATCGTGGTCTACGCGCAGGAGCTGATGCCAGGCCGCACCGGCATGGTCTCCGGGCTGTTCTTCGGCCTGGCCTTCGGCATGGGCGGCATCGGCGCCGCGGTGCTGGGCGAGCTCGCGGATTATAAAGGCATCGTGTTCGTCTATCACGTCTGCGCCTTCCTGCCGCTCATCGGCCTGCTCACCGTGTTCCTGCCCAATCTCGGCGCCCCGTCCCGCCGCCCGGCGCTCGCCAAGGCCGCGTAACCGCAAACCCATATGCAACGCGCCCTCGCCGCCCTGCTCGCCGCCCTGCTCGCCACCCCGGCCGGCGCCCGCACCTTGCAGAGCACCACGCTCACCGGCGGCCTCACGCTGCCCTATTACGCCTCCGCCACCCCGGCGGCGGCCGGCGCCGACACCGCCATGCTCATCGCCATCCAAGGCTACTCCCGGGACGCCAACCGCACCTTCGACGCCGCCGCCCAGGCCGCCGCCAAGGACGGCCACGCCGCCGATACCCTCATCATCGCGCCAATCTTCCAAGTCTCCAGCCAAAACGACGCCAAATGCCACTTCCCCGGCGTCCCCGCCGCCACCGCGGCCGACGCGCTCTGGCATTGCGGCACCTGGTCGGACGGTAAGCCAGCCCTCAACGGCGGCGTCACCTCGTTCCAGGCCATGGACCAGCTGATCACCACCCTGCTCACCCGCTACCCCACCATCCACCACATCACCCTCGCCGGCTTCTCCGCCGGCGGCCAATACGTCCAGCGCTACGCCGCCTTCGGCAACCCGCCGGCCACCACCCCCATCCACTACGTCGTCAGCGACCCCTCATCCTTCGTGTACTTCACCCCCTACCGCCCCCACCCCAACCCAAGCTGCCCGAATTACAACAACTGGAAGCTCGGCCTCGCCAACACCCCCGCCTATCTGCACCGCAGCGCCGCCGATGCCCAAACCCACTACGCCCAATCCAGCCTCTCCTACCTCGAAGGCAGCGAAGACACCGGCACCAACCCCGACACCTCCTACAAATTGCTGGACACCAGCTGCGGCGCCGAAACCCAGGGCACCTACCGCCTGGACCGCGGCATCAACTACGCCGCCTACGATAACACCACCCTCGCCCACGGCACCCACCACCTCACCATCATCCCCGGCTGCGCCCACAGCGTCACCTGCGTGTTCCCCAACGCCGCCGCCAAACAAGCGCTGTTCGGCGGGTAGGAGCTGGGGATTTACGGCCGTAAGGCCAGGGGCTCCGCCCCTGGACCCCGCTGGGGCCGTAAGGCCCCAGACCCCTCGAATTAAATAAAGGCTCTGGCAGAGGAGGGCGCTCGCTCCCGTGTGTTTTCACACACGCGCTGTGAGCGCCCTCCTCTGCCAGAGCCTTATTCATGGGGTTTGGGGCCTGTCGCGCCGTAGGCGCGCCATCAACTATGAGGCGGCCCGTAGGGCCGACGCCCCAATGGGGGTCCAGGGGGCAAAGCCCCCTGGCCTTACGGCCCCAACTCCCCAGCCCCCACCCCGCCGGGCGCGCTGGTTTGGCTGGCTTCGTGGTGGACCATGCGGTGGATGCGGCGGATGCCGAGGCCGACGATAAGCAGGGTGATGGGGATGGCGATGCCTTGGGCGAGGTCCGGGTTGACCGGCAGATGCGCGGCCTCGGCGCCGCGCGCGGCGTAGCCGATCAGGCCGATGATGTAATAGGTGATGGCGGCGACGGAGAGACCTTCGACGGTTTGTTGCAGGCGGAGCTGCAAATCGGCGCGGCGGTTCATCGAGCTCAGGACTTCGATGCCCTGGCGTTCGCGCGTGATATCGACGCGGGTTGAGAGCAGTTGGGTGGCGCGGGCGACGCGTGTGGCCAGGCTTTCCTGCCTGGTGGCGGCGGCGGTGCAGGTATTCATCGCCGGCGCCAGGCGCTGTTCGGTGAATTCCTGGAAGGTTTGCAGCGCGGGGATGCGGTCCTCCCGCAGCTCGGCGAGGCGGCGCTGCACCAGTTGGTAATAGGCCCGCGCGGCGCTGAAGCGGTAATTGTTTTTGGCCTCGAAGCTTTCGATTTGGGCTGCGAGTGTGGTGAGCCGGTCGAGCAATTCGGGTTCGGCCGCGGGGTTGGCATGGGTGAGGGCGGTGGTGATATCCGCGAGTTCGGCCTCCGCGCTGGTGAGCTGCGGCGCCAGGCCGCGGGCGACCGGGAGTGTGAGCAGTGAGAGCATGCGGTAGGTGTCGAACTCCATCAGCCGCTGGATCACGCGGCCGGCCTGGCGCGGGCGGAGTGATTTATCCAGCACCAGCAGGCGGGAGAAGCCATCCGCCCGGATGCGGAAATCGGTGAGCGCAATGGCCGCGCGGCCGGAGACCCAGGCGCCGACCAGCGGGTTGCCGGCGAAGTGCCGGGCGGAGATGTTGTCGTAATCGGGCTCGGTATCGCCGGCCGGCAGGATAACCGCATGGGTGGCAACGAGCACCTGGCCAGCCAGGCTCGCGAGCCATTCCGGGCTGAGTTTCATAATCGGCGGATCCTCGAAAGGCTCCTCCCCGGCGCCGGCGGTGATGAATTTATAGCGCGCGAATTCCGAGTGGCGCTCCCATTTCAGCCGGAACCGCCCCATATTCACCGAATAATGGATCGCGCCTGGGGCGGGCGGGTGCACGCCATAGATTTGCGCGAGCTCGCAGATTTGCAGCCTTTGGGTTTCGCGCAGCGAGGCGTCCGAATACAGCGCGAGGTAGGAAATCCGCACCGGCGCCTTCAGCGTCTCCGGCGGGCGGGCATGGGCCTCATCGTTCAGTTCGAGACGCTGCGGATGGACCGCTGGAAGATTCAAAAAAGCCCCCGGTTATTGTTTTAACCTTTGGACCATGGATGGGGGCCGCCCGGCAAGGGAAACTGGCTGATATAAAAAGAAAGCGGTCGCTTTTCTGAAGAAAAGCTCCGCAAAAGACTTTTACTTACGCTGGTGCGGTGCTGGTTGGACCGCAACAGCCCAGAGGAATCAAAAGTTTTTTGCTTCTTTTTTTCAAAAAAGAAGCCCTTACTCACTTTATTCTACAAAAACCCATCCGCCATCTCCGCGGCAAAGCAGGTCGGCGTGCCTTCCCAGATCATCCGGGCGTGTTCCAGCACATACACCCGGTCGGCATGCGGCAGCGCGAAGGTGATGTTTTGTTCGCCGAGCAGGATGGTGATGTCGGTTTGTTCGCGCAGCCGCTTCAGCGCTTCGGAGAGCAGGCCGAGGATGACCGGGGCGAGGCCGAGCGTGGGTTCATCCAGGATCAGCAATTTGGGTTTCATCATCAGCGCCCGGCCGATCGCCAGCATTTGCTGCTCGCCGCCGGAGAGCGTGCGAGAGATTTGGCCGGCGCGGGATTTGAGGATCGGGAACAGGTCGTAGAGCCAGTCCCGGCGTTCGGCGCGCTCCGTTTTGGGCAAATGCAGGCCGCCCAGCTCGATATTATCGGCGACCGACATGTCGCCGAACAATTCCCGGGTTTCCGGGCAATGCACGATGCCGCCGCGCGCGATTTGCGCGGCCGATTGCCCGGTGCGCTTATGGCCCACCCAGGCGATGCTGCCCTGGTAGGGCACCAGGCCGGAGATCGCGTTGAACAACGTGGTTTTGCCGGCCCCGTTGAGCCCGACGACCGAGACGAACTCGCCCGGATGGACGATGAGATTGACGTTTTCCAGCGCCTGCGCCTTGCCGTAGAACACTGAGAGGTTTTGCACCTCCAGCACCGGCGCGGTCTGCGCAAACACCGAGGCCGGGCGCTCATGCGTGGTGATCCCGCCGCCGAGATAGACCCGCCGCACGGTTTCATCGCGCATCACCTCCTCCGCGGTGCCCGCCGCGATGGTCTCCCCGAGATAGAGCGCCATCACCCGGTCCACCATGGCGGCGACGGATTTGACGTTGTGGTCCACCAGCAGCACCGCCCGGCCCTCGTCCCGGAAGCCGCAGATGAGGTCTGAGACATCCTTCACCTCCCCGGCGGTGAGGCCGGCGAAGGGCTCGTCCACCAGCACCACTTGCGGGTCGCGGGCGATGGCTTTGGCGAGCTCCATGCGGCGCAGATCGGCGAAAGGCAGGGTCGAGGGCAGCCGGTCCAGCACATGCGAGAGGCCGACGCGCGCGGCGATCGCGCGGGCGCGGTCCTCGGCCGCGCGGGAGGGGCGCAGTGCGAGCAATTTGTCCGGCAGCAAGCCGAGCAGGATGTTTTGCAGCACGGTCTGCCGGTGCAGCGGCCGGGAATGCTGGAACACGATGCCGATGCCGGCGCGCGCGATTTCGTAAGACGGCCGGCCGGCGAGCTCGCGGTCCCCCAGCGTGACACTGCCGGCGTTCGGCCGCTCGATCCCCATGATCAGTTTCATCACGGTGGATTTGCCGGAGCCGTTGGGGCCGATCAGCCCGAGGATTTCGCCCGCATGCACGTCGAAACTGACATTGTTGACGGCGACGAGGCCGCCGAAGCGCTTGGTGAGGCCGTGCACGGCGAGCGAGCGGCTCATGCGCGCCGCCGGTTTTGCAGCAGGCCCAGCAGGCCGTTGGG
>Ga0209208_10006362_pt1 | contig 16286 bp, 6 predicted proteins | sample S1TSphfallax_3_FD_187694 | JGI IMG/M metagenome (GOLD analysis project Ga0209208, IMG submission 187694) | Host-associated microbial communities from peat moss isolated from Minnesota, USA - S1T2_Fd - Sphagnum fallax MG (SPAdes) (version 2) | ecosystem: Host-associated > Plants > Peat moss >...
TAAAAAATGTGAGTGTAACTCACTAACCCAATTCACTATGGGATCTTAAACATGAGCTAGATCATCACACCTTTGTGTTATTTCATCTCAAGTGAAATTTGAATCACCACATAGTCATCATGTCCACCTCTAATCAAAATAATTCACTAGGTTAATTTTTTTATATTATTAAAACTATTTTTTCATTCATTGAACAAAATTTATAATTAGTCATCAATCCACATAGTTCATTTTTAATGTATAGTTATGTATACTAATATTTTAATTTATCTATTAATTACCATGTGATATACTACATGCTTATGTAAACCATGTTTAGAATTAGCTAAAAATTTCATAAATTTCTTGTTGTTGTGGTTGTGGTGGTGGCGGTGCACACAAGAACTTCATTTAGTGTTGGTGGTGGTGGTGGTGCACATAAGAACTTCATTTAGTGTTGTTGTTGTGGCCGTGGTTGTGGGTATTTTCAGAGAGGTCCCTCATGGGTCCTGCATTGCTGCAAGAAGCTGATGTGGAGCAGTTGGCATCTTCGACGCTTGAAGAAGCGAACTCCAATATTTTGGAACTTCTTCAGCTAAACGGGCTCCATCTCTCGTGGGCTGTAGCGGTTTCGCGTGATTGGGGTCTCATCAAGCACTTGCAAGCAGCTGCAGTTCTGCACCCAACTTCTGTTCACGAGATTGCTGAACTCATTCGAGCATTGGCATCTTCTTCTTCCACCAATCTCACTGTTGCCGCCAAAGGCGTCGGCCATTCCACTATTGGACAATCCCAAGTATGTCCCAATTTCTTTTTTGTTGGATTCCGCTAATCATGCCATAATTGCAAAAACGATTAAAGAAGGGGTCAATAGTCCAATAAGAAGCTTTGTTGAAAGACAATTGGCAAAGAAAAAGCTTAATGTGACACCCATTATAATATTTAATTTTGTTGTTGTTGTTAAAGATTCTTTCAAAAAAGATGATGAGCAATGAAAAGAGTTTTTGCAAGACCATGATCTTTTGATTATGAAAAATCATTCAATGCCCTTGTAGTTTGTTGAAAATGTTTGGTTCAACCATTTGGTTTTACATTTGTGTCCTCAAGTTGTCTTCCTTTCTAGAAAATAGTTTTTTCAAGAAATTTTGCCCAACTTGGTGGAGAAAACAAAACAATATTATGTTTTGCCAAAATTGATAAATTGTATGTTAACCTAGGGTTGGTTTTGCCTTAGCCTAGGTGTTAGTTTAATTAGAGGGGCAACCTGATAAAATCTTTGATTAGTAGTAATTTTTATTACTATCTCCCTTGGTAGGTGCCAACTACTAACTAATTAGGTAGCCAGAAATATCAACAACACCTTCTAAAAGGTGGGGGTTGGTAAGTCATCTTTTTAAAGGTAGGAATAATTTTAGGAGGTGAACCCTAAACCCAACTAGATTAGTGACAAATGTTTTTTGGTGACCTTTGAGGGACTATTAATTAGGAGTCAAATGACCTTTGGGGGAGGAGAACAAGGTAGCCCATACTTTCTTGTGGGGAAGTTTCTTGGGTGTTATTTTTCATGGTCTAAAGGGGGTTTGGGCTTTTTTCTTTTTCTCTTTTTGCACCTTCTTTGTCTCTAATTTTTTCTTTTTTTCATTTATCCATTTTCTCTTTTCTTTGATTTTACACTTTTTGGTTGAATATTTCTACTTTCTCAAGGTGGAAGACAGTCTTGTCTACCCACCTTTTTCTTCTTTCTCCTTTTTTTTTTCTTCTTCTCGTCCTTAGCTCACTTAGTTTTTTTTTTATAATATTTTATTTGCATGTGTTGATGGAGAACAATGGAAAGACATTAGTACAAAATGTGTCCTAGTTCACTTTGGGTTTCACTAGATTTTGAATGAGTTTGGATTTTTTACCTAGTGAAATTATTTAACCCCTTAGTGAACAGGGACCAGTTGCTATGGATAATGAATTGTTTCACTAATACCTAATGAAATAAGGTCACTTTCAAGTGAAATGCAAATTTACCAAACCATTCACTTGCTAATTAATTAACTAACTAGCATGGAAATCAATTAAAATTTAATTACTTAATATATTATATTATTGATAATTCCATTTTTTTTAAACCTATGATTTATTGACACATGTCATTATTTAGGCTAGATTAAAAACATAGCCTAAGAAGGTAGGCCACATAATCAACTTAAGCACCTATTCTAAGAATTGGATAGGAAAATATTTTATTAACATACCATTGTTAACCACACACAACACCACTCATGAGGTTTGATCCTTTAACCTTTGGATTGGAAGCAAACACCTTTCACCATCAAACCACCCCATGTTACATTACATCTTATTTATCAAGTATTTTATTTTAAACATTACAAAAACATAAACTTTGAAAATTCATATCTTATTGAAATTTTGTTCAATTGAAATGATTCGAATTTACTTTTTTTTTTAATTCAATAATGTACATAAGTACATTTATTTTATTTTGAAAATTTAAAATCATTTAAACAAAAAAAAAGTTGAATATCATCATTCAATAACATTTTAATGACCATTTTTTGAAAAAAATAAAAATTAATAATTGGATAAGATTTTTGTAATCTAATAATACTACCTATGCGAAACTACTTTCAATTATTATATGACTTTTTTCATTGATTTAAATTATTTCACCCTACATTATTTACGGCTATTTATGGTTATTTTCAATTACTTTTGGTTATTTTTGGCTATTTCACCCTAAGCTACTTTTGGTTATTTTAGCTTATTTCACCTTAGACTATTTTTGGCTATTGTAAATTATTTCAATTTAGGCTACTTGTAGTTATTATAAATTACTTTTGGTTATTAAAGGTTATTTCACCCTATGTTATCATTGGAAATTTTAGGTTATTATAAGATATTTCACCTTAAGTTACTTTTTTTTATTATAAATCATTTCACCTTAGATTATTTTTTACAATCCTAAGCAATTATAATATATGGCTATTGGTTGTTTTTTTATTAGGGCTATTAGTGGTTATTCTATTAATGGCTATTGGTGTTTTTTTTATAATGATTATTAGTGGATAATCTGTTAATGGTTATTGATGGATATTCTATTGGTGGCTATTGTTGAGTATTCTATTGGTGGATATTGGTGGTTATCACTACTAGAAATTATGTCTTTTGCAACCAATCACTATGCAACTGGTTGTCATTTGCCACTATTTCGGTCATGTTTGCAACTATAAATTTGGTAGTGTATAATTTTTCAGTCATACGGTTGTGTGTGCAACTAACATGCAACTAAATGTGTTCAACATGGACACATGTCATAAAAATGATGGCCTAAACTTATACATACTTAAATTATTATATTTAATATATCTACATAAGCTATGTATAATAATATTATGTGTCTTTAATACTAAGGTTAACCCCATGCTAACTTAGGCTAACTTAAACTAACTAAAGCTAAAATAACCATGGTTATATTTATTAGGCTAACATATTTATGGCTAAATTAAATTAAGCTAAACTAATTATGGCCAAATTAAACTATGTTAAATTAACTATGGCTATTAAATTCAGTTAGGCCAAAATAATTATGGCTAAATTAATTATGGGTAAATTAAATTGTACTAAATTAAATTAAACTAAACTAAACCATGGTTTAAATATATATTGCAAGTTTTAAATTTTATTTGTCAAATATATTTAAATATTTGGTTTGGCAAGCAAAAAAATTTTATTTTATTTTATTTTATTTAGAATCAATTAATATGATAATATTAAATTTTATTATAAATATTCATAATTATCAATATATATATATATATATATATATATATAATATCAATAGGTATTTTTAATTACTAGTTTAAGCTAATAATAATGTTAGAATCATATTTTCACTAAGTAATCATAATTATTAAAAATATTATACAATCATCTTTGAAGTACAAAAGAAAAGGAGTAATGAAAAATTAACAAGAAAAAAAATAAGAAAAATAAGAAAACTAAGTTTTCCAAGTTGCAAAACTTTTTTTTTCTTTTCTTTGGACCCCTCCTACTTTCAAACCTCATAACTTTCCTATTTCTTATTCATTTTAAACAATTTAAAATGCTATAGGAGCGCCATCTGAAGTTCTACAAATCATGTTGGAACTTTAATAACAAAAAAATAATATAAAAAGAACTTTGTGGGTGTTTAAGAATTGGCCTTTGTAATGTTCATTGGTTTTTTTTCTGAGTTTTTGACCCCCCTTTACTTTGAGGGGCCATAAGTTTCTCATTTCTTATTTGTTATTGACGATTCTTAGTGTGTTAGATGTGCCAAGAGGAGGGCTTCAAGTTTTGTTTGGACACCAGAAGCAACAAAGCCCTCCCCTGGCTGCTATACTATAATCGATTAGTTGCATCTAATGTGTAACTAAGTTGGTTCATGAAATTTCCAATGGAATTTTTTTATCCCAAATCTTTTGGCTGCCAATTCTATTCGGCTTAGTATATAAATAGGAGAAATGGCATCGTAGTAATGAAACACCATTGGGGATGAGTAAATAAATAAAACTTGACCTTTGAGAAATGGTTAATATTAAAAATAAAATCGGATTATTTTAATCTTATCTATATAGCTTAAACCCACCTATGTTCAACCTACTTACATACTTAAATAAACCCATTTACCTCACAAGGTTAAATAACCACCTACCTACCTAGGTAACACGTGTTAACATTTTATTAGCCATAAATTGGATGACTTAAATTTCATTAAATAATATTTTAAAATTAAAAATTAGGTGGGCCTTAATTGTTACTTGTCATCATATAATTGGTGTTTAAAAAGGACACATGTCAAATGGTCAATGAACGTTCCATGGTGTGCCATGTGTCATCATGTTAATGGCATAAATTTTAATGATTTAGATTAATCCAATGAATTTTTAATTTTGAAAACACAAAAATAATTAAATAGTGACATGTGTCCACAAGCTAGTTGTCCAATTTTTAAACACATGTCATATTTTTATTAATTACATTGTAGTTGCAACTACATTTGGATTAGTATGTATGGATTAACATGTATATTGACACCGTATATACATGTTGCATACGTAATGTCGCATGCAACTACACAAATTTGTAGTTGCATGTGTCGCATGCAACTGAAATTTAGTTGTAAACAACAGTTGCAAAATCCAAAATTTTTAGTAATGTATTTCATTGTAAACCATTGGTGGTTATTGATGGTTATTTTATTAATGATTATTAATGGTTATTGTATTATAAATTATTGTTGGTTATTATATGTTATATTACAACTATTGTTAATTATTATATTATAAATTATTGTTGAATATTCTATGTTATAATATCATATGCTATTGGTAATTATTATATTATAAAATATTTTAAATTATTTTTCATATTTTATTATAAAATATTCTAAGTTATTTTACTTTAGCTCATTATATTTTATTTTAGATTATTTTAGTAAGTTACTATACTTTGGATAAAATAATTTATAATAACTTAAAAGCTTATAATAAACTAGTTAAAATACCTTAAGGTAAAATAACGTATAGTAGTTTAGGGTACAATAATTTATAATAGCCTATAATAACATAAAATATAAGTTTGAGTAACTAAAGTAGCTTAAAATAATAAAGAGTATATCATAAAGTAGCATAAATAAAATATTAAAAAAACATAGAAATATCCCTATTTATTACAATAAATTATAATAATGAATTATGTTAATTAGCAATGAAATAGGATGTTTACATAGTGATATTATAATGAAATAACTTCACTAGGGTGAAATTAATAAAATGCAATGAAATTATTTCACTTTTAAAGTCTCATAATCTTTTAGGGTAGTAAATTGCACCCCATTTCTGTAGTAGTGAAAATAGGGCAATTTGTCCCTCCACTATGGCAATGAAAAGGTGCATATCTTTTGAAACTTTTTGGTGTAATTTGTTTTATGTTCTTCAACGTTGTTAGGATGTTAGGAATAGGGGGATACCTAATAGGAACATGGTACAAATGATAAGGAAGGACTAAGGGGTGTATAATAAAACTAAAGCACTAAGTTTTGAGGTTCTTAACCCTCTAGGAAGTAAGGTTGTTCGCTTATGACAATAATTATGTCATGAGGTAGAATTATTGTGATGTCATTACCATACCTTTTCAATTTTTGGTGTTGTCACCCTATTCTCTTAACTATTATGTTGTATTTCATTATTTATTGTTAAGGGGTAAGACTAATGGTGATAAAATAGATTATTGTCTAATGGATGAATATTGTTTATTTCATATATAGTTTTGTTATTCTTATGTGAGTAGTTTTAATAAAGTAAGGAGGGTAATTAGATGAACATTTTAGGAGCTAATCAACTTGCTTACCCTAGTATTATCATCATTCTAGAGGTAATTACCTGGGCTTGAAAAAATGTCTATTTACATTGTATTTTTTTAGTATCAATATTTGATTTATGGATGTCAAAATGGGCACATAATGTATTTGTTCTTAATTATTGATTTTATGGGATCTAATTGGCATAAGGAGTAAAAGAACAAGAATAATAAAACTAGAAGAAAACAAGGGATCAATAAGGAGGTGCCTTAAAGCACTAAAAAATAGTAGAACCAAGAAAAGCACTGACAAGCCAAAAAAAAAGAGCAACAAAACCAAGAGGCACCAACAACCAAAATAGCAAGAACAATAGAAGTAGGAAATGCATTAACAGAAAAAAAAAAGTAAGAACAACAAAACCTAAAGAAGTACCAATGAGCAAAGGAGCAAGAACAACAAAATTTAGCTTGAGGGACTAATAAGCAAAACAATAAGCTTGCAACAAAACCAAGAAACACCAATGAATATAATAATAAAAACAATAGAACCAAGGGAGGTGTTGAAGAACAAAAAAATAAAAGTGCAATAAAAACAAAAGAGGTGAAAGGTGTTAACAAACAAAGGAACAAAAATAGTAAAACTAGGAGAGGCAAAAGATGCCAAAAAGAAAAGGAACAAAAGGAAAGAACAAAAGTAAAAAAGTAAGAACATAAGTCAAATTTGTAAAAACTACATATATTTTACCCAAAAAAATTTATTTATAATCCAAAAGCCCTTGTTTAACAACACCTCTTAAAGTTCCCTAAACCTAACTTTTAATCTCCCCCATGACCTAATGATTATTTCTAACTTTAAATGTTACCTACCACCAAATGACAATTGAGTGTATTAAAATAAGTAAATTGGACAAAGTTTTAAATCATAATCCTAATACTTTTAATACCCTGACAAGTATCAATTTACAAAAAAACTAAAGACAAAGATTCAAGTGAATGGTTTTCAACTTGAAACCTTACTTGATTTTCAACCATTTTTTGATACCTACCCAACATCAGAATATATGCCACAAAATAAAACACTAGTCCATCCAAGTCATATTTTTGAAGCTAAAATGACCATGATTTATTGCAATAAAATGAACCATGCATTGATTTCAAATCTAGGTTGTCATTCAACTACTCTAAAGGAAACAATTAATAATCGATATGTGAATGCAACTTTAAATGTAATGTTGATCTATAATTCATTTTTTACCCATAAGCCTCAAGTGCCTTAAGAAGTCACTACCCATAATCCTTAAAATAATTATGTTTAACCCCCATTTAACTTTATAGCCTTCAAAACTTGTTTTTTCTTGGGCAAAAAATTGTTAGAAAACTACAGAATTTTTTGAAAATGAATTTTTTTTGTTATTTTTTATAAAAGACATCAACTAAAGGGTTACGAAAACTAGTATTATTTGTAAGGTGTCACCAAATTTATGTATATTAGTTGCAATTTTAAGAATCCCTTGAAATAATACCAATTAAATTGAAATTTACTTAAGAATGCTACCAACCTAGCTCCATAAAAATTTTGAAAGAAAACATTGCCCATGACCACAACTTGAAGGGTAACATTCACTTTTTTTTCAATTTGAACCCGTTAACTTAAAAGATAAAAGTTGAAACCCAAAGCACCACAAGCTAGAATCCATTTAATATATTCTTTTAATATTTCACTTGTCATGTTTTTCCTCGACCCATGTTCTTTCCATCTTGTGTTTTCTCAAGCCCATCTACCTTCACCATGCAAAGATGCAACAAATATATTGGTTGTTTTGGCCAATTATGGGTATGAGGTTCAAATGATACGTATATGGTTTTCACTACCAATGTTGGTTAGTTCTTGGTTATGAAGTACACATAATATATTGGTTTTGACTAGTTAAGGCCAATTTTAAGCTATGAGGTGCATATATTATCTTGATTTTGATTAACATAGGCCAATTTTGGGTTATAAGCCTTTTCTTCTTTGTCAAATTCAAAGTTGCATGCTTACGTGCAACACAATTTGTCTTTCAATTTTTGTGATGTAGTGAAAGTGGTATAGGTTGAACCTTGAAACCATATTTTTCATATCCAAAAATGACAAAAATACGGCATAGTAAAAAACCTTGACATTCAAACCCCATCTGAATGTTAAGTTGAAAAACCCCTTTAAACAAACTTTTAGTATGTGGGCACATCCACATAATACAATTTTAAAATAAGTTTTTTTGGTTTCAACCCAAAATGAACAATTATTTGGTTCTAACCCACCAAACCAAATAACTGTGAGTTTTTTGCATCTCTGAGTTATGAGTAGAGTGCCACCCAACTTCTATTATGAGTACAATGGCAACTAACATGTGGGTTGATTAAATGGGCCATACAGTAATGTCTTGGGATTTGCAAGTGGCAAATTGAATTACAATGAACGTTGAGATCTTATAATTGCAAACTTGTGAACTTGTTGTGCATAATGGTGATCTAGGTTCAAAAGAAACTTGATAGCCAACTAAGGTTTTGCATCTTTAAAGTACTTAAAGAGCTTGCTACAAATGGTAAATGCATCAAGCTTTCAACTTTGCTTTTCATTCTTGTTTGAACTCATTTGTTTCCAATTTCTTCCATCATACATTCTTGTAATTTGGTAGTTTGATAGAACTTTTATTTTCATTCTTGAATTGAATCTATCTATTTCCAAGTTTTGCCATCATGCATTCTGGCAATTCAATAATGTAGCAAAGGTTTGCTTTTCTTTCTTGTTTTCAACCAATGTGTTTCAAAGTTTTGCCATTGTGCATTTTTGTAATTCCATAGTGCAACAAAAGTTTGCTTCTTTTTCTTGTTTTCAACCAATGTGTTTTTAAGTTTTTCCATTGTCCATTTTTGCAATTTAGTAGTGCAATAGAGGTTTTTCTCTTTCTTGTCTTTAATTTGTGTCTTTCCAAGTTGTACCATTATGCACTCTTGAAGTTTAGCAATGCAATAGAAGTTTGTTTGTCTTTCTTGCCTTCAACACACATTTTGTTGATAGTGTATGTTATAAACTCATTTTTCACAATGATACCTTTGAAATTGCTTCAAAATTTTAAATACCATTCTCTACATATTTTACTTCTCCACCTAGGTCCAAGCATGGTAAAGTGGACCAAGAAGTATGTCCATTCAAATCCAAATTTTTAATATGGCAATTTTTCAACACAAATGTAAGGAAGTATATTCAAAAAAATTTAAAGTCTCATTATGGAACCTTCCATGCTTCTATTCAATTTTGATGAGTTGAATACAAAATTTAAAAACTTCACTACAATAAAAGTAAGTAACAAGTAAGAATGAAACTAACATGTTCATATTGTGTTCATTCCTATTTTACACTATACATTAAATATATTTTGATTCTACTATGAAAAATAAAAGTCCATTAGTATATTTAGCATGCCATTGACTTAAAAATAAAATAGATCCAATATTTGATCTATTTGCAATCTACTTTTTAGGTTGTGAAATTTTCTTGAATTTTGATGACTATATATAAACCTAATTTAAACATGTGGTTTAAAAATATAATTGTAGACCTTCATACAACTAATCATTAAAAAATAAGTTAAAAATAAATATACAAAAGCCTACTTGATGGCCACTTTCCATTTATGTTGCAAGGTAATTCTTTGGTCTATTTTACCATGCTTTCACCCACTTGTGAATTCAAGTCCCCTTTTGTTCTTTGGTTCCAACAAAGGTAAGGTTCATGACTGTTCTTATTGATGTTAAAACTTAGTATTAATGTGATTGAATCTGGTGGGGTTTCTAACTTCAACTAATCATGGTTCTTCTAAGATTGATCTTGTTGACCTCACTATTGATGAAAAAGGTTAAAATTTAGAAAGAATTTGTAAATATGAAAAAGAAACAAAAGGTCAAGTGGAAGTTGAATCAAAGCTTCTAAAATACATGGGCTACAAAGTCACCTTAGGCCAAGCCAATTGTTGGTCCAAATGGCAAAATGTAAATGGTTCAATGCAAAATTTGTTCCACAATTGAACAAAAGGAGAATTAACTTGTCCTTAATTTAATGGGTTGAAAAAGACAATGGCATGCAAATATGTAAGGTAATTTGGCCATGTATTTAATTAGTTTTGAACAAAACTATTACTTTTAGAATTTAAATTTTTATAATTCAATAATTAAGATCAAGTTTTTAATTGAACTTGAGGCAAAACATTGGAAACATCTATTTGTTGGATAATCTAGTGAGATAAAACATTATTAATATCTAAATGTTACATCATATGGTGGCCCCCAAATCAAAGTTTCTCTCCAAATTTCCAATCTCCAAATGGCCATTTTGTTCATTTTGAACTTTTCAAAAGTTTGAAATTAACTAAATACATGATCTAGTAGGAAGGTTGGGAAATTTTACATTAGTTCTAATAACTAAACTTATGTTTGGAATGAAAAGATTTATGCCATAATTCGGCATGATGGCACTCAACTCTAAGTTGTGAAATGTAATAGATTGAAATATATATATATATATGTGTGTGTGTGTGTGTGTGTGTGTGTGCGCGTGCTATTTGTTACCCTTTTTTCATTTTTTGAAGTTGGGGGAAACCCATCATTGATTTTGATAATATGCATGGATTGTTACAATTTTTGAAGATGAAAAACAATCCTAACAAACATTGGACAAACACTAGTGGTTGGAGCATGGTAGGATGCATGACCAATTTGGTTTTGGTAGCTACTAAAATGACCATCCAAATAGTAAACTACATTTTTGTAAGTTGTGATGAATTAATTACTATAGACAACCATACATGGATTTCAATGCATATTCATGTGTTGTTGAGGATTCTAGGATGATCATCATCTTGGTGAATCTAAAATGAATCACAAATGGTTTCATTATAAACAACATCACCAACATGATCTAAATCTCTATGAAGGTTTTTGGGGGTTTGTTTAACCATGACTTGGCTACAACAATTGTTTTCTTTGGTGCAAATGGTGTTGCTACCTTCTAGGGCATTAAAACTAATGTTGCAACCTAACTAAGAATAAGTTTTCACCTTTTTGTATTCTTACACATTGTTGGTTCACATGACCAATCTAGTAGGCCTCACTCTCTCTAATCTACCCATATTTGTGAAGATTGAGGCATTGTTGGTGGGTGTGTATGTGTATTTGAGGCACTTTCCCAAAACAAAAATGCATTTTGATTCTTGTGTTTCATGTGTGGTTATAACAAAACATAGGACACCTTCAATTGTAATTGGGCAAAATCCATTCATGGATTGGGGTTCAATTCCCCTTGAAAACATTTTGTTGTATAATTTTAATGTCCTTGCATCTTTTGAACTTGTTATAATGGTTTTGTGGAATGCATAGCAACTTTTAATTGTTATAAGGAATGATAAAATAAAAAATGTGGTGAATTCAAACACCCCCTTCAAGGCATACAAGTTGTCACTTTTCTAGATCCATAATCAATATTGTGTACCTAGAAATTCACCTTAAGTGACCACCTAGTCACACCATACCCACATCCTCCAAAATGGCAATAGCCACCTTGCATTCACATGCTTCAACATGGAATAGCCATAATGTCATGTAAAAAATGTTAATGTAGCCTACTAATTGGCTTTACCAATGTTGTTAATGCCATCTCCCCCATACGTACTACAAATTGGAGAGGTTGGTTGAATGAATTGGGGAAAAAAAAATTTGATGTTAAAGATTATTTTTACACTTTGTAAAGGTTGTGTTATTTATAAGGTGGGCTTAGAAAGTCATATAGGTTTATTTAAACCACTCTACATTTGTCTCCATTGTTTGATTTTGTCAATTTCCATTTTTTTGAATGATGGATAACGCCTTTGGTCGAGGGCATTATTTGATTTGTGTTCACAATAATGTAAGTCATTTTTAAAAAATCGTCAAATAGGTGTTTTTTTTGGAAAATTTTCGGACCAAACAAGTTTTCAATATCAATCTAAAAAATATGTGTTGGGTAATTTATCAAAAAAAATATTTGTAAGTGTATGTTATCAAATAATTAGTTAAAAATCATCAATTAACTTGTTGGTTATACATGGGTTATATAGGTTTTTTGTAAAATTAAAATTATTACTTTCAAAAATTGTCTTGATGTTTAAAGATTGATAAAGTACCTAGATGATAATTCGGTCACCTTGGTATGTTATTACATTTTGAAAATTCAATATCAAATGGCTATCAATTTAACTAATGATCAAAAAAATTAGTAACCCATTTTCAAGTTATTAGTAAATGCCTTGATAACCAGGCCAAAATTCAATAACTAGCCAACAATAGTCCACATTCAACTACCTATAATCTTGTGTAGGCTCTTACTCTAGTAATACCCTCATCTTGGGACCTTACTTGACATTTAAGAATTATGACATCTATTTATGAAGGAAAGTACTTTTGTTTGTTTTGTTTGTTTATCATGTTGAAATCTCGCAAACCACAGTGCCTCTTGCCATGCTTTTGGTACATTTGAAAAGCCTTCAATGAAGAGGATAGGTGCATCAAGTGGGTTTCATAATGTTTCAACATATGGTGGAGAAGTTATTGAATATTGAACAATTGTTTTATTGAAAATTCATGTGAATCAAAAAAAAAAACTTATAGGGGAATTTGGTTGCACTCTTAGTATTTTCAGAAAGTCCTTAGTCAGTAGGATTTAATGAGGGTTATTTGGAGTTTTTAAACCTAAGGTGTGCAAGATATTGAATTTTGAGTAGTTTTTCTCATTGAAATTTCAATTAAAATACTAAAAGTGCTTTTGGAAGGAAAAACTAGTTGGGTAACTAGTTCAAACTTGGGACAATTATATTCAAAATTCTTTGGGCGCAATGTTGTAACTTTTAAACCCCAGATGGAGAATATATTGAATTTCGAATAATTTTCATCCCTGAAAACTAAAATATTTTTATTTTTATTTTTTTTCACTCCATCGTCAAGGTCTAGTTCACACTTGCACCTGTGTCAGACACAGACCACACTAGTATATAGTGAATTGAACCCACAATCACTTGCAGATGCAGTTTTGGAGTAATAATCTACTGAGGTTCAGAGGTTCTTGAGCCCACTACTAAATGTGATTGCTCCTCCACCACGGACCCAACTGAACCAGCACCCACTAGGACACCAATTTAATTTTGCTGACATATGCCAGTCATGATGCAGTTGTGGATGAATCTGAACTAAGAGCATCTTCAGCGGTGCTCAGTGCGTCATCATGCACGGTAAAATTGGATGAAGAAAAAGTCAAAACATGCTAGTTTGGCTCTGGAAAATGGTTTTGGCTCAGCAGAATTGCACAGTTTGCTGTGGCTGGTGTAAGCGCAGCAAGCTCTGCCCATGCAGAAAAGAGTGTAGTACATATGATGTGACTGGTGCTCAGTGTTTCGAATTGGCCTATCATATTGATTGGTCCAGCTGGTTTGCTATTAGTAGTCCCCCACTTACTTGCTGTCCCCGTTTCAGTTTTATTTATGGTTGGGGTTGCTAAAAAGTACATAGCCTAACTAAACTTGGATACGAAAAATATTTTTGCAGGTCACACACTGAGCATCCCTGCAGATGCTCTAAGTTAAATATCCTGTTGCACCTTGATAAACCATTCTAAATGAAGTAGGGTTTAGTAGACCATAAACTGATTTGAAAAATGCCATTTGAGAATCAAGGATGTGAATAAATATATTTAAATGACATAATCATTATGAAATGCAATTCAAGTCAAAATATCACAAATACACCTAATTTCAATGTGAAATTTGGGCTTTATTTTATGATGTAGTTTAGTATTCCAAATACATATTTGACAATGCAAAGTCATCAATATATGAGAGTTCATGAACCCAACTATTCATTCAAGGGATACTAATTTCTGATTTGGCTTCAAAATTAACCCAAAAAATTCCATATATATATATATAAGATTACATTTGGTTGAATGTGAAATTCAAATTTGCAATAATCATAGTAAGATTCTCTAACACTTTTTTCAAGAATTTTGTACATATTGTAAGCTTAGCCCATAGTAGATTGAATATTTATTAACATATTGCCACAACATCCACAATTATCGCTAAATACCCATGTCAAACGCAAATGATGGAAATTGGAACACCTTTTTCTAATGTATATTTTCATTTGATATTATGTTTGAAAAATGATCATCACATGTTTCATACATGTGATTGAATAATTGATATGGTTTTTAAAAGGATAAAAAAAGTAACTTGTTTCCACTAAACAAATCATACTTCCCCTTGTTTTGTTCTTGGGAAATATAATTTTTTTGAATTTTTTTATATAATTCCAAGTGTCCTTTGCATTCTGAATGTTCTATAAATGACAAAAAGACAAAAAACCAAAGCTCAATTATCAATGCATTATTATGATGGACCAAATTGTCAATACCCTCCAAAACACAAAAAAATCTTTCAAAACTATGTTATATTTTGGTATGCCAAAATATATATATGAAAGCATGGCCAACCTCATCAGACTCCTAAAACCAAGACACGATAAATTTAAAATTTTGAGAATTGAGATTCTTTCACAAGTCTATCACAAGTTTCAATTATAAATTTAAAATTTTGAGAATTGAGATTCTTTCACAAGTCTATCACGAGTTTCAATTTTAACTTGTTGTTATATAATTCTGTACTTACAAAAATTCTCAGCTTTGAGCTTTGGGGAGTGTTACTAGTGTGCCCATGAAGTTGAACCATGTTTTTCAACTAGGCTCAAAGTTCTTGAAGTTGAAAAGAATTGTCAAAACTGGGAAGCAGAGGTTCTTTCCAAAAATGAAACTCCGTTTCAAAATATATATGAGCACATGGCCAACCTCATCAGACTCCTAAAACCAAGACACGAATGATTTTCAAAGTTTTTAAATCAATCATGTCTTGGTTTCAGGAAGTCCAATGAGATTGGCCATGTGTTCATATATATTGAAACTAGGAGTCCGATGAGGTTGGCCATGTGTTTATATATATATTGAAACGGAGTTTCATTTTTGAAAGAACCTCTGATTCCCAGTTTTGACATTTAAAACAATTTTGGTAGATTCTCCAGGTAAAGGTTCAAGTCCCAACTCTTCATATTTTTAAACTTCCCACTTCTGTTTTGATAATTCTTTTCAACTTCAAGAGCTTTGAGCCCAGTTGAAAAACATGGGTCAACTTCACGGGCACACTAGTAACACTCCCCAAAGCTCAAAGCTGAGAATTTTATACATACAGAATTATACAACAAGAAGTTAAAATTGGAACTCATGACAGACTTGTGAAAGCATCAAGTTTTTCAACACATCAAAACCAATACCTACTTTAAAAAGAAGTTCAATGTGTGTTGTATCTTCAAAACTTGAACTTGCTTTCAATGTGCTTACCTTAAAATCCTGAACTTATTTTCTTCGAAAAGGTCTTTTTGTTTGGTTTTTTTTTTTGAAGTTTTGGTTTCAGCAAAAAGCTAGTTCCATGATTTGATCCATCTATAAATTCAACTAAAAAGGTGCCAAGTCAGGTCTAGGTCACAAGCATCTGACTGTACAGGTACACATGTACACTTACATATAAAGAGCCTGCCAACACTGGTCTAAAGCAAGTTACACATGCACGTAAAAACTCCATATATGGGACCTTGGAGTTTTTTACATTCTTATATTGTCCCCAACAACAAACAAACAAACCCAAAAAAAAAAAAAAAAAAAAAAACTTTTAAAAAAAAAAAAAAAAAAAAAAAAAAAAAAAAAAAAAAAAAATCTTTTGAAAAAAAAAAAAAAAAAAAAACTGTCTCTGTCCTTAGCCTCCAGAAACAAACAAACAAACCCAAAAAATAATTTAATTTTCTTTTAAAAAAAAGAAAAAAGTTCTCTCTGTCCTTAGCCTCCAGCA
>Ga0209208_10006363_pt1 | contig 16286 bp, 19 predicted proteins | sample S1TSphfallax_3_FD_187694 | JGI IMG/M metagenome (GOLD analysis project Ga0209208, IMG submission 187694) | Host-associated microbial communities from peat moss isolated from Minnesota, USA - S1T2_Fd - Sphagnum fallax MG (SPAdes) (version 2) | ecosystem: Host-associated > Plants > Peat moss >...
AGGATATTTGGTGCATGGTTTTGGACTAGTCTTGTAAAAGTGGAAGGAATGAATGAGGGTTTGTATTTCCTGGAGAACATCTTTTCACTTGGTTATTCATGTTCCCCAATATTCTATTTCTTTGAATCCTAGCTCTCCCCATTGGTCAAGATTTTGTAAAGTTTGCGTTAGAAAGTTAGACAATGGATGATGAATTTGATACTACTTGAGAAAGTTATAATTTCCAACAATGGATGAATGTGAAATAAGGTTAAAAGGATAATGGACAAACCAAGGAAAGTTGAAGGAGTTGGATTAAAAACGGATGAAAATGTTAAAGATTGGATTTATCCCGGGTAGGTGGAAAAGATGGAAGCCAAGAAAGTTGAGGCAATTGGGTCCGTATGCATGAATTCAGGAAATTTGGGAAAAATGGAACTTAAGAAGGTTGAATCCGAGAAAGTTTAGAGACATGGACTTCCAAAGGTTCATCCAAAAACTGGAAATGTGTTCAAGAGAGGATCCACTCTTGAATCTATTACAAGTACTTGAAAGCTAATATTGCTTAATATATAATCTAACATTGTTCTATAGCATGGCAAGAATTTGCAACATTAGCTTTAACACTAAATTTTTGAAAAATCTAGTACCATTTTACATGGGCGATTATGGCTCTTGCTATTTTTAACATGTATCTAAAGACAAAAAGACAAAATGGGGTGACAAAATGGGGCATAAAGAAGATAGATCCAAAAAGTTTAAGATACTCGAAAGAGACAAAAATGTAAATCAATGTTTCTTGAAATATGGATGAGCGTGTGGAAATATTGTCTTATGTCAAATACGTACGAGAAAGTTTGACCCAAGAATGAAGGATCATGAGGTCTTCCCCCAAAAGAATTGACAACTACCACCAATGTTTTTCTTTGAAATTTTTATATTCATAATGAAAGTTGCTATCGTTCATAGGATTATGTAAGAAAAAAGTGGCAATCATCCCAAGGAAGATTTAGAGAAATCTGGCTATAAACCAAGAATGCTGTGTATAGATATATAGTTCTCCTTCTATATGATCTTTGCCACACACCAAAAACCAAGTATAGAAAATTGTTGGTTTATTATTATTTTTTCCCTCACTTTTGGCAATTGAAAACATCAAAAATCACTTCATTTTTTATTTTTGAATTTTGCTCTTTGGGCAAAATTTTGGCAATAACAAAAAGGCTGACTACACAACCTTAGTCGGCATGCCAAAACTTACGGGCCTCGTGAGTAGAAGAACATGTCATCCTCTAAACCTAAGGTTTCCATTTTGATTTAGGTGAAAAAATGTAATTTGACAATTTCAAGCTCGTTGCATTTATAATTTCAGATACTTTATGATCTTCACAAATTTGACAGTAAGCAACTCATGGCTTGACAGGAAAAGACATCTGAAGATGTAATTAAGTACCATTGTTAATTTTAATTTGACTTTGCAAAGAACTATTGTCGAGCTCGGTTTTTGCACCAAATCAAGCTATCATGTGCTCCCAACAATCATCTTCATTCCAAGATTTGACAAAAGAATTAACGTGGCACACACAATTGAAGAATACAGAGTTTATATGAAATGATATATATTGTTGGATTCATGTCCATTTTTTTAAAAATCCTTTTGTTGCATTGTGTTTTCAACATGAAATCTTTATTTGGACTCAAAGATAATTGTAATACTTGGGAACCTCCTACATTTAAGGTTGCCCCATGGAATTTGTTTAGTTTGGATGAACTTGTCAACATCATGTTAAATTGACAAGTCATTGAATCCATATCTAGTATTTCAAGCCCAAAAAGGTTTAATTTTCTAGGAGTTAAATTGGCTTCAACATCAAAATGTGCACACTTTTGTGACAAAATCTAGAAGGTTTTTTTGGAGACTTGTTTGAAACATCATATTCCTTTTCAACACATATCCTTTGTCATATTCCTTTTCAACAGGGTTAAAAAGCTTCTTTTGCCCTCGAAAACCAAAGTCAAACTGAAAGAAAAGTTACAATAGTAACCTATGTTGCAAAAAGTAAATCCAATTCATTCAAACTCGAACTCAATCATAATTCAAATTCAAGTTGGTTTAGTGATTATAATTATGAGAAATTATTGTAAAAGCATGATAACATAGACCCAAGAAACAAAGTTTAGGTCACATGTGATATTCTCATTGGCCTGTTCATGTTGATAGTATGAAAACTCATTCATGATAGACATACAAGTTTTTGATTTCAGCATGAACATGCTAATGTCAATAATATGCATTAAGTGGGAAATACACTAGAGGACTGGGACCTTTGAATGTCTCCCTGTGGTGAGGGGTGTAACTTTGAAACTTGAAGTATTGATCAATTTAACACAAAACTTTCTTTGCACTTGCCATTGACAAATTCCCTTCATTACATTTGATGTAGCTAAACACCACCCATGATAGATCTATACTTTACGAATCTTTATATATTTACATACATATATAAATTGTGCATCTGTTGAAAAGTTCATGGCATTTTTATAGTATTCCAAAGGCCTCTTTAAAACTTTTCAATTTCCCAACCATTTATTTTGCACAATTTTCAAGGTTCACTAAGAGTAGCATCTCCAGCGGTGCTCAGCATGCAACCCTCCAAAACTATTTTTCACATCCAAGTTTAGTTATTTAATGTTTTTGCAACCTCACCCATAAAACTGAAACTGGGATAGCAAATAGGTGGGGAACTACTACTAATAGCGAACCACCTGGGCCAATCATTATGATAGGCCAATCAGAAACACTGAGCAGCAGTGGGATAGCAAATAGGTGGGGGAACTACTAATAGCGAACCACTTGGGCCAATCATTATGATAGGCCAATCAGAAACACTGAGCAGCAGTCAGATCAAATTTATTACTCTTTTTTTGGTGCTAGTGCACAGCGTCGCTGCGCCTTTTACTAGCCACCCCCAAACTTTTGCAATTACGGGGTGAGCGAAGACAAAAACAATTTCCTGAGTTAAACCAGCACATTTTGACTTTTCTTCATACAATTTTACTATGGAGGATCACACATTCGGAGCACCACCGATGGAGATGCTCTAAGGAAGAAAAAAGAGAACTAGTTGATCAAGTGGGTTGGTTTTCGTGTTGTTGAATGCTACGCGGCAATCGAGAATATGACCGCCAGTCGAGATACAAAAGTTTCAAAACACCTGACCTGACCTGATCTGACCTGACCTTGCCTGAGATCAGTCGACGTTCCGGAGGGACCCAGATTGCATCCATGCATCAAGAAAGACTTGCGCGAAGAGGACGATTTACGTGTTATCCACGATGCACATCTGTTGTTGTTCTTCGTAATTGTTCTATATAAATACAGGAGTCCGACCCATATGTTTCATCATCGGATTCAAGCTTCCAGCTTCAGAGTTTTACTACTCCTACTGCTGCTGTTGATCCTCGCGTCCTGCACCTCATTAAAGCTTCAGCACCTATATATATATATATATATATATATAGCTGCAACAAGAATTAGTGATAATTATCGTACTAGTGATCAGATCAGCTACCAAGTTTCAAGCTCAAAATTCTGAGCTTAAATATTCATTAGATCATAGAGTATATTTCGATCTGCGACTAGAGTTCGTGATTTTGCAGGTGTGACAATTCTACTAGTAATCCGCCTTGAACAGGATCTATACATTTGGAGACGTAATTTGATCAGACACAAAAGGAAAATAAAAAAGTAAGAGAGAGATTATTTCGAGAGATCGACTAGTATTCTAGAGTGATCATATCATACATCATGGGTCGTGCAGCAATGGTCAGTAAAGTTCCTCTACTAGTCTGGTGGATGCTTCAAATTTATTTGCTAGTGGCAGCTCGGGTTGCTGCAAGCGATGGCGGGAGCAGCAGCAGCAGCTTCAAATTCGGGTTTTATGATGAGTCGTGCCCGGATGCTGAGAAGATAGTGACTAGCGTGGTGCAAGAACATTTCAAATCCAATCCAGGAATCGCACCAGGAGTTTTGCGCATGCATTTCCATGATTGTTTTGTCGAGGGATGCGATGGTTCCGTTCTTCTGGACCCCACTACAAGCAACCCGAACCCCGAGAAAACGGCATTCCCAAACTTGAGTCTGCGGGGTTTTGAAGTCATCGACGAAGCCAAGAGGAAACTAGAGGCGGCTTGCCCTGGCATAGTCTCCTGTGCCGACATCCTCGCCTTCGCCGCAAGAGACAGTGTCCAAGTGGTAAGCAGCATACTGCATGAATCCATCCCTGCACGCGCTTCGCGTCTGCAGCAGCTTCTTCAATTATCGATGTGTTCTAATTTCTCTATTGAGGATCTGCAATAAGCTGCAGATCCTTGGAATTTCGCACAATTCCTAACTTGGTCTTGACACAAGTTTATGTCATTGATTGCTGCTGGTGATCTGCAGACTGGCGGCCCATGTTACCAGGTCAAATCAGGGCGACGAGACGGAAGAGTGTCCCTTGGCTCCGAAGCTCTCACTAACATACCCCGACCGCAATTCGATGCCAGTGACCTCATCCAGAGTTTCGCTGCCAAGGGTCTCTCAGTCGAAGATATGGTGACTCTGTCAGGTAATAACCGTGCTGCATCCTCGACTGTAACAAATTAGTATACATGACAAAGATGTCATGCAGCAGCATATTCTCCCGTGCAGCAGCTGGTTGAATTCATAAGCTCTTGGCCGATGCTCATATGTGATTGCTGGGACTTCATGAGCAGTTACAGCACTGATCACATGAAAACTAGTTAGATTTCTGGAGTTCAGAAGCTGTAACATTTGTAGTTTGTGAACCTTAAACCCTTTGTATTGTAACATATTGCGCCGACGGCCAGCTGCTAGCTTGACTGAGGTCTAGGAGTCTTGATCCAGCTCTAAAAGAGTGAACTAATGAGAGAGGTGGTGTGGACGACATCATCCAATCTTATGTCATGCAGGAGCACACACAATCGGACGTTCACATTGTAGCAACTTTGCTCCGATTCGCAGCAACGACATTGACGCATCCTTTGCCAAGTCCGTGAGCGAGGTGTGCCCAACAGCATCCGTGAACAACACGGTGTACCTGGATGGAAACTCACCCAACTACTTCGACAACAGCTACTTCAAGAACCTCCCCGCCAAGAAAGGGCTTCTGGTTTCGGATGAGAGTCTGTCTCTGGATTCTCGCACAAGCAACTTGGTGCTAAACAACGCAAACGACGCCGACACATGGAAGAAGGAGTTCGTCACGGCGATCATGAAGATGGGTACCATAGATCTGAAGCTGGCTGGTAATTCTGGCAGCGAGATTCGCAAGAGCTGCAGACAGATCAACCCACAATCATGATCGACATGATCACTGCAAAAAAATCTACATTGCATGAGCTTAATTATATATATATGCAATTGATCAACAACTCTACTTGAAGTTTGATCACTTCCATTTTCTATGATTTCTATGAATTCTCATTTGCAAAAATTCTTCTCTAGATCTGATCCATGAGCAGCTGCATGCAGTTCACACATTGCAGTAATTGCTCCAACCAGTTTGATTCTTTCCTTCCTTTTGGTCCTGAACTAGTTCAAAGTGCCCACATGATGGCACACTCAAACCCTAAAATTTAGTTACATATATAAAACAAGTTTACATATATAATTAACAAGTTTCTTCAGGAAACCATTTTTTTTTTATGATTTTTCATAATTTGCAAAATTTTCTTTGGGACTCTAGTGATGACCTGCAAGTTCACATGCAGTAGTAGGGTTGCCGAATTTATTTATTTTTGCTTCTCTCTCAACTTCTACAATTGCTTATGGTTTTTTGGCAAATTATATATTACATCAGTGGTATGGATACAAAACACGTTCATTTCATTTGACATCTCATGAACACATGTTGAAAGAAAAGAACATGGAAAGGAAATCCATGTCTAATTGAAACAATTTGTTCATTCAACATCCACACATATATGCAAACCCTAAACCCCAAACCCTCAACAGACATGTTCAATAAGCTTCCTAGTGTCAAATCACAATTTGTTCATACACATCATGTTGAACAGGCATGAAAATGTGGTAGAGATGAATAATAGGAGTGGAGTAATTTAATTTTAAATCTTAAACCTTAAAGCCTACTCCTTAAACCTCAAAACCCTAATACCTTAAAAATCTTAAAACTTAAACCTAAAACCCCCTAATTTAGCTAGACTTCTAAAACTTTAATCTTTAAACCCTAAACTCCTAAAATCCTTAACATCAAAAGCTTAAGCTCACAATTAAATTAAACCATGTAAACTTTTTAAATCCATAAAATCTTAAATTTAAAATATATATATTTTACCCTTATCCCTTGAAAATCATTGATTTATTATCTTAAAACCCTTAACAATTAATCCTGACCTGGGAACCCTAAACCCTAATAATTTGTTGTCTATGGAGTTACGAACTTGATGGATAGTTTCCAGGTAGCACTTCAAATGATAGATGTGCTTTAATTGGCCAAGAAAGCCTTTTATATGTGGATCATAACATTGTACCTTCGGATATATGCTTCTCAAGAATAAGAATATAGTCTTCATGTACAAAAGGTGCAACATTGGTTCCTAGAGCTTGAAAAGAAGTAGCAATAATCCATTCCCCATGAGCTCCAAATCCAAAAACTTATCCGCATTATTAAAATCATGAGAAACTTCTTGAGATGCTTCAAAGTCCTCATAGAACATCTCCTTTGATGGAATGAATGTGGTTTGTTCATTCCTTGCCCTTTTTGTAGGACAGCACTTATTTTGTGGACGATGGCCTTTAGATCAAATTATGTTTTTCTTTTATCTCCAAAATTCAGTTTTCTTGTTACAAAAAGTTTATTTGCAATATGTTTATTTGGAAATATATTTTCAAAATCAAAAAATTATTTATTTATTTGACTTTTCAATAAAAGAGAATTTATCAATAATTTTGTAAAGTCAATGAATTTGTAAAGTGATTGTGTCAAAAACATTTTTGAAGTAACATTTTTTTGTAGTAAATAAATATAATTCATGTCCATTGGAATGTGAAGATGCCAAGCTGATCTTTTTAAAAAATTAGTCTTTCGTTAAATTGCACATGTCCTATATGAAATTCCATATAAACTTGCCCAAATTAACTCAAAAAAATGAAATTACATATAAACTTGTATGCCCAAAGTGACCAATTTTTTTGAAAGAAAAATGAAATCCCATATAATCCCACATGCCAAAATTGATTAAACAAAAAACTTATTTAATTTAATTTATAAAAATTGATGTCTTGGGCCCTAGTTTTTTTCTTTCAATTTTTTGATGTTGCCACATTGGTAGTCATCCACAAGCAATTAGCAATGTTTGGCTATAGACCAACTACAAAAATACTTTTATATCTTGGCTACTTGCTCAAGAACAATGTGTAGAAATATGGCCAAATTTTTTTTCTTTTTAAATTGCGATTTTTAAAAATAGAGAATGTTCAACAAATTATTTTCTGAAAAAATGTTGTCTAATGGTGAAAATTTGCCTCCAAAAAAGTGTTGAAATCAAGTGTTGTAAATAAAACTTGTTACATTTTGTAAAAACAAGTATTGCTTAATCAAAAGAAAGCAATTAATCAAAAAGATAAAGTGATTTCAGTTTTAACCTTTGAAAAATATTTTAAAACAATAGTCATTCAATTGTAAAAAACATGAGTTTGGGTTATACTCTTAGTGACTTTTGTTTTGAAAGTTCTGGTTCAAACTATTTGTCTTCACCAAAAAACATTCATTTTCAAAGTTGATAATGTGATTGTTGTTTTTTGTTTGTTTTATAAAAGAATTCCATAACACCAAAAATATATTTTAAAAATTCTACATGTCTCTTGTTGTTTAAGTGTTTATTGTTGTAGTATGACAACCGTATTAACTAGGAACATGAGAAAAAAGTTGGACAAAATGTTATAAAAAAGTGCATTAGTGGGCCGATTCTACTACTTATCATAATGCAAATCTTTGTCAAGATGTGAACACAAAAGCTACTCAATGTCACATCGAATAGCCTAGATTGGGTTGCCCATGGTAAAGTGTAAGCCAACTAAAACTCGTATCATTCGGTCACCCTAAGCCTTTTGATGACCAAAATGACATTCAATCATCATAGTCCATCGATGACCAAATCTATTTCGATCATTAGAGATTTTCATCATTGCACAACACTAACAACTAAACTCTAGTGACAGAAAATAAACTCACATGGTTTCAAAAACAATTGGAATTATTTTTTTGGTGAATTCAACATATGGGCTCAATATTCAATCAAATATATATTTGTAAATTTCACCAAAATTTTGACACAAAAAAATGAAGTATATATGTAATGGAAAGCTTCAATTTGTGTCAAACAATATTGTTTCAAATGAACATCTATTGATTCTATTCCATTATTTGATGTCTATAATATTTTTTATCAATACATTTTGTATCTTGACATGTACACATGAATCTTCCAACATGTTAAAATGTTGACATGAAAATAGTTTGAGGACATGAAATGATGGGATGTATGTTACTTACTACTTATGCCATTAACTTGTGCACAAGAGAATCACAATATAAATGTAAGTGAACCAAAACTTGTGTTCAATGAAAACCACCCCATTGCTACTCAAATTTTAAAAATAATCACATATGAAATTCCTTAACAAAACTTTAATTTTATTAAGTCAACAAGTTCAAAATACATCGCTTCTAACGATTCATACGAACTACACCAAATTTCATATGCACCACATACAAACAATTTAAATTGTTATTAAAAACATCATGGGAGGACACTTTGAGAACTTGGGAGCCTTTCAAGAACTTGATGGGAACAACAAAAATCCTTTCATTCCCCACCTCCCAAACCCAAAAAAGAAAACTAATGCAAGAATAGAATTTGAAACAATGTGAAGTAAGAGAGAAATGTCTTCATTGAAATGACATCTTGTTTGAGTGTGAAGTGTTCAAAACTTATTTCATGAATTTGTTTGTTTTAACAAATGTGAAGCATGAGATGTCTTGAGTGAAATGATGTCTTGCTTTATTTTCACCAAGTTTGCAGCATTCATTAAGAAAAAACACATGTAATCTATGTCTTCTTGAGAGAGGTGTGCTTTCTTGGGAAGAACATGCTCGGTTTCTACATCCACAACGTGTGTTTGGTAATGGGTTGTTTTGACACATGGCAGGAAAAGACAAACACTTTCCACAAAAGCACAAATGGACGGAAATGAAGAAAAAGGGGAAGAGAAATGGGTACCACACAAAATTTGGAATTCCATTCTGTGGCACTACAACAAAGCATTAGAAGAAAGGATCCAGAAGAACAAGAAGAGAGAGAGAGAGAGAGAGAGAGAAGGAGAAAAAAGGAATAGAAAAAGTCAGAAGAAGAGCAGATGATGGCAATGGGTGGTTGTTTTGAGGCAAAAACTCTAGTTTCACTGATGTTGGAGATTGTAGATTTAGGTCTTGGGTTTGGCTGAATGCGAGGCAAAGATTTGCAGTTGCACTGATGTTGGAGATTGTGGGAGATGGAGAATTAGGTCTTGGGTTTGGCTGACATAATGTGAGGCAACGATTGCTGCAGTTGCAACGGATGTTGGGGATTGAGAATTAGGTCTTGGATTTGGCTGAATTTGAGGCAAATTTTCTTTTGCATTTGTTTCCGTGATGTTGGGGATTCGTGGAAGAAGGGGTTGATGATTAGGTCTTGGGTTTGGGTGAATTTGAAATGGGAAGAAGAAGAAGACCAAGAAGCAAAAGAAGAAGAAGAAGAAGAACAGGAAGAAGAGGTTGTGGTGATGGTAGTTGTGGTGATGGTGATGGTGATGGAGGTGAAGAGTAAGAGTAAATAAGTTGGGTATGTTTTTTGTTTGGTGTGATGAAGCAAACTTGGATTCTTTGATGTTGTAGAGGGAGGATTTTTAAGGTTTGTGTGTGGGTTTTTGGGTTTTTGGGTATTTTGCAGTTGCTCTGAAAAATGGTGACAATGGCAGCAACAATTGTAGCCCCTGCTTCTACTACTACTACTACTACTACTACTACTACCACCAGTGTCACAAGAAGCTTTGGCAACAACAACAGCACAAGAGCTGCTGCAAGATCAGCTTGTCATGCTGCAGCAGAGAAGCAGTCTGGTAGAGAGTTGATGGGTATGGGCTCAAGCTACATTAGGGGTGAGAAGAAGAATTGGGTCCTTCTCTCTGGTGGTGGTGACGGTGAAGGAGGAGACCATGGAATTTTTTTCACAGGTAGAGGTTATCGGTGGTTGGCGGGTTTTGTCCCACTGCTCAAGAAAACAAAAGGGAAGAAGAAGCGGTTGAAATGTGTGAGCATGGCAGTGGACTATTATGCAGCATTGGGAGTTTCCAAATCTGCTAGCAAGCAAGAGATCAAGAGTGCATATAGGAAGCTTGCACGCAAGGTGAATGAATGAATGACTGTCAGATGATGGGTGTTGTGTGTTTTTGTGGAGACAAAAAAAATAAAAATTTGAAATCTCTCTTGAACCTCAGTTCCACAATTTTGTCATCTTGTGTGTGTGTGTGTGTGTGGCAGTATCATCCGGATGTCAACAAGCAGCCCGGAGCTGAACAGAAGTTCAAAGAGATCAGTACTGCTTACGAGGTTTGCCTCTCATCTTCTTCTCCTGCAACCAATCCCCTCTCTTGATCAAGCATTTCCCATGCAAGAATTTAGTTTTGTTGCAGAAACTAGGATGCAAAAAATCCAATCAAACTGAAGCTCCAGCAAAGATTTAGACAGAGATTCAATCTGTGTGTGATCTCCCAAACTATGTTAGGGTTTAAAGATTTTTGTGTGAGGATTTGTGGGAGCTATGTGGAATTGTCAATTTTGTCTAGATTTAAATGCAAGAAAACAGCAATTGAATTCTCAACTGGAACAGTGGCAGTGGCAACAATGCATGGATCAGCTTAGAAACAAACACATATATAAGTCTACATGTATCTTTTGTATACAAGTCTGTTGTTGTTACAATTTACAGATTTCATTTAGTAGATTTGTTTTGCAGATTCTATCAGATGATGAGAAAAGGCCTCTTTATGATCGTTATGGAGAAGCAGGACTTAAGGGTGCAGGCACTGCTGCTGCAGCTCAAGGAGCAGCAGGTTATGCTGGGGTACATATAAATAGACAGAACTTTGTTTTTTTTGCTGCAGTTCCGAATCTCTTCTTCTCTGCAGAAGAAATTGTGATTGGTGGTGGCAATTTTTAACATCTCTCATTAACTCTGCATTAATTTTGTGCGTGTATAATTTTTGCAGACAAATACATTTGATCTTTTTGAAGCATTCTTTGGTGGAACCAGTGGCGGTGGTGCGTTTGGAGGAATGGGTGGGATGGGTGGTATGGGTGGCAGTATGGGTGGAATGGGATCAAGCTTTGGCACCCGGCGTCGTCCAACCTCTGTTCAGGGTGATGATATTCGGTAAAATTTTCCACGTAGGGGAAGCTCCTTTTTTTGTTTGGAAGGAGCCCTTTTTGTGTTCTTGTTGTTGTGAACCCTAAACCCGAAGACCATTTTCCATCTACACAAAATCAACTTCCAGTGGAACTAGAAGATTTTGTTGGAGTGTTAGAGCAATTGATGGCTGAATTGATGATTAGTGTCCCCTTTGGCAACAGGCACGAAATGTCCATCGACTTAACTGAAGCTATATTTGGAACAGAGAAAGAGTTTGTGTCTATCAAATTGGAGATGTGTAAAGAGTGCTCTGGAACTGGAGCACGCTCAGGGACTAGTCGTAGGAAGTGTACCACCTGTGGTGGTGGGGGTCAAGTAATGAAATCTCAGCAGACTCCCTTTGGCACTTTCTCCCAGGTGCGTTTTTTTCCCTCTGCTCTCATAGTTTTAGATATATCAAGGTTGCAGTTTTAAGAGATTCCAGGTGTTGATCTGTATCCCATAAGTACACTCCAGAATCCACTGGTTTTGCATGCTGATGGTATTGATGACCACAGGAGGGGGCGGAGGAGATTTGAGTATATTCTGATCTTTGCCATTATTACCATCAGGTGTCAACTTGTACAACCTGTGGAGGTGAGGGTGAAGTGGTGCGTGATTATTGTCGCAAGTGCAGAGGGGAGGGACGTATTCAAGTAAAGAAGAATATCAAAGTGAAGGTTCCAGCAGGTGTCCATAGCGGAAGTACTCTTCGAGTTCGAGGAGAGGGTGATGCTGGTCCAAGAGGGTAACATAAACTCTTTTCTTTTTTGTTCCTGTTTCTTTTGGTTCTTTTGCACATGTTTGTTCACTCAGCTATGTTACTCTTCTACTCTTGTGAGTAAATCATGGGTTGTTGTTTTTGTCGTCTTTTGGTAGATGTTGCACTCTCTCTTGGTTTTATTCTCCAGACAGAGACTGGTTTCCTTTCTCACCAAGCGTTTTGTCTCGTGTTGCCTTCATTGCAGAGGGCCTGCAGGGGATCTGTATGTGTCTTTAGATGTGAGGGACATACCAGACATTGAAAGGGATGGCATTAACCTCCGTTCCAGTATATCAATCAGCTATATCAATGCAATACTTGGCTCCATAGAAAAGGTCCGTTTTCTTCCTCATGCACAATCCATCATTTTCTGGATTTTCAGAGCCAATGTTGTGATTGGTCAAGCCTTACATGGATCCGCACGTTACAATGCAAGAATCATGAGTATGAATGAAGCACAACTTCAAGAGATTATGCTGACTGTTAATTACCCAATTTGTCTTTCTCAGTGTTGAGAAAATATCAAGTCTTGGATTTTGTTTTGATACCATTTATTTTTGGTTGGGTTGTTAAGTTTTGGAGCTTTCAGGACTTCCTGGGCTCTTTAAGAAAGAAACAAGTGGGTTTTGGGTGTGGGGTTTTGGAGCTCTTTCTTCAGGTCATTACAGTAGAAGGCTTAATGGACCTCCAAGTGCCTGCTGGGACACAACCTGGTGACATCCTTGTGATGCCCAAATTGGGAATGCCAAAGTTAAACAAGCCTTCCTCTCGTGGGGACCACTTCTTTACAATAAAGGTCACAATTCCAATACGGTTGAGGTACGAGGTTTTTGTAAAATTATTGCATAAGACCATCAGTGCTAAGCACATGGAACCCTAAACCCTAAACCTTGGGGGGATGGGGGTTTGATGGAAATGTGACAGTGCTGTGGAACATGAACTGGTGAAGAATCTGGCAGAGCTTGAGAGAAAGAAACGTGGGCATGGTGGTTCAGCTAAAGCTGATGTTTCTTCCAGCAGGCCTCAGGGTAAGAAGCATGTGGCTTCAAAAGCCATACAGCATTTGTAATAAAAAGAGGAAAAAAGAACACCCCCTGAATTCATGCACTTTCTGATCTTGCTGGAAAAATAAATAAATAAATAAATTGGACTCTGGGTAGCCTCCCGGGAGACTCACCAGAGGTCTGATCTCACTCTCATGGTGACCTCACCAACTCTCCCTCTCTCTTTCTCTCTCTCTCTCTCTCTGGTACCTAGAAAAGAAAGAGAAACACGGGCTGTTCTAAGACCATGGGTTTTCTTTCACTACTGCTCACCACTTGCCTTTCTGCAGTCACCCAAGACCTTCACAACAACAAACCTTGTTTCTTTTTACTTTTCATGGGTGTTCCTTCAATATCTCCTATTTTTCTAGATATAATTTCTGTGGCATGTCCTACACTTGTAACAATGTAATTCACCATTGGAGAAAACTTGGTATTCTACAGTGGTATTGCTAATAATGTAATAATGTAAATTCATGCATGGGCAGGTACAGAACCAGAAGATGATGTTTCATCAGCAGCAGCTCTTGAGGAAGAGAGTGATGGAATCTGGGGAGTTTTTAGTGTTCTAGCCCGGTAAGCAAAAGTAAAAAATCTGTCTGGGAAGTCAGTTGCCTTTCTGCTCTCTGTGTATAGCCTCTCATATGATTCAATTCCTGTAAATTCAATAGCAGTCAAGATAATCAAAACCCTAAACCCTAAACAGGATGTTCAGATTCTTCAGCACATTGATGGGATGGATTTTTGAAATCATTCCTGTTTGTTGGTGGTGGCGTGTTTGGGATTGTGGGGGTACAGACAGAAAGAAAAGCCTTCACCTGAATTTGGAGCAAGAGGATCACCACCACGCCCAAGTCTTTCTGAGCCTCCAGGCACTTCTCTCTTTGTCACAGCTCTCTCATTGGCTACCATGTTCTATCTCTACCCTTTTATTGTCAAACTGCTATCATGGGTTCTCTCCAAGGTGGCATCGCTTCGTCGGTAGTCATGTTCTCCACAAGAACATTGATAGAGTGTTCTGCAGAGTTTAGCAGGTTGGCTTAGCATGAAACTGTCGATCCCCAATGATGGGTGCTATACCCAACATTTTCACCAGAGCATGTACAAGTGCCAATTTTTACAGTTCCAAGGTGCATCCAAAAACCTTGGCTGCTAGAAGAATAAGACTCGGGCATCCATGTCTCATGGCCATGCTGCCCCCCCCCCCCCCCCCCCCCCCCCCCCCCCCCCCTCCCTCCCTTCCCCCACCCACCTATTTGAAGAGTGGGTACTTGATCAGAGACCTCCATTAGATGAGAGTTGCAGCAAATGTGATTTTTCTTTGTGTCCTGTCTGCAAAAATGCCAAGATGATAAATGTCATTGATGCAAGCTGAAATTTTGAGAATAACCACAAAAGTTTTGCACTAAAATTTTATGATGTTCATCATTAAAGCCCCTAAACCTTGGTTTTGATTTTATGGAAGCATTATAGAAGCACTCAAGATGGGATCTGAGTTCTGAACAAGATGGATCTGGGGACGCAATAAGATGGATCTAATGACTAGTGAGGAAGAAACACACAGCCATGAAGATCAATAGGATGGTGTGCACATGGAATATATGGGGATCATTTGTAGTGCATCTGGAGGGCATCTTATACAGCAGAATTTCTCCTCAGCAAAGGATCGGGCATTTTGAAAAGTGAAATACTTGGTCTGCTAAAAACCACCTTGATAACTCCAGTGTAGCTGGGTGAATCTTATGTTTTTAACGTAAAATCCAACTAGATGGCATTCTGCCCCGGTGAGATGCATGTGATGGAATTGCCTTACAGAGTTTCACAAAGTAACATCTAGTGTTCACTCCAGTGTAGAGAGGCTTGAAAATGAGGTAGTTATTCTTGAAATTGTCTTTGGAATGGTCCATGGATGCTCATATGAAGGATTCTAGAAAATTCCATATATACCATCTCTGATTACTCAGTTTAGGGTTTGATCAATGGACGATCATATGAAGGATTCTAGAAAATTCCCCATATACCGACTCCGATTACTCAGTTTAGGGTTTGATCAATGGACGATCATATGAAGGATTCTAGAAAATTCCCCATATACCGACTCCGATTACTCAGTTTAGGGTTTGATCATATGAAGGATTCTAAACAATTCCCTATACACCATCTCCAATTACTCGGTTTAGGGTTTGATCCCCGGATCATCATATGAAGGATTCTAGAAAATTCCCCATATACCATCTCCAATTACTTGGTTTAGGGTTTGATCCATAGACATATAAAGGATTTTCCCCATATACCATCTCCGATTACTCGGTTTAGGGTTTGGTATTGTAAGCCATATCCTCGTTTACTTTTCTTAAGAAGGAAAATTAGCACATGTTATACAATAGGGTAGGTTTTGAAATGTTCAAATGTGAATATAAGTTTGTTAGGTGAAACTTATCGGCACCCAAAAAAAACACACAAAATTTTAGAACTTCATTCACTATACTAGTACACTTCTTCTCACCATTTGCAAACTAAGAAGAAGTTTGATCACAATTTTTCAAGTTCAAAAGAGTTTAGCTAAAAGAGGAAAAGCTGAAATTGAGAAAAGTGTAGCCAAATGAAAAAGTGACAAACTCAAAAACCTTTTTAATGTATTGTTCAAAGGATTGAAAGTGCAAAGGAATGGTACGGATTGGTAGTTGTTAGTTGTTGTGCCCTTCTTTGTGGTAAACCCTAAACCCGACAAGCCGTGGGCACCCCAAAGTCGAGGCTCGGTGATAGAGGCCCCGACAACCTTTTTTTGAGATCTTGGGGTCCCAGCAAGGGCCATACCATTGAGCCCATCAAACCGTCGGTGCAACTCTCCATGGCTAGCTCGCTCGCTCAATGGTATGGTTGGGGGACCTTGATATCTCAAAACCAGTGTACCTTGGCAGCTTCAACACTAATTAAATTCCTTTGTAAAGAATGTTGAAATTGTCAAAAAGTAGCAACATGTGTTGAAA